>Ga0247844_1000022_pt1 | contig 271561 bp, 253 predicted proteins | sample LaCtaG_FD_192421 | JGI IMG/M metagenome (GOLD analysis project Ga0247844, IMG submission 192421) | Freshwater microbial communities from meromictic Lake La Cruz, Castile-La Mancha, Spain - LaCruzMarch201714.5m_1 | ecosystem: Environmental > Aquatic > Freshwater > Lake | place: Spain... | reverse complement strand
TGAATGCAGAACAAACATCTCAGGTCATATTGTGGACGAGAAACACATTCTAAAAAAATAATATAACAAATTTACAAAAGTAACCCTGTATTTTCTACTGGGTATATAAAATGTGGGCAATTGATAGCATTTTTATGTTTTTTTGTATAAATTAATTTAAAATATATTATTCGCTGTTGTTGTATTTTCTTGAGGAGGTTATTGTGAAATTAATGTCTTGGATTTTTTTGATTTTTTTAACTAAATATGTATTTGCTCAAAAAATTGATTGCAGCCTTAAAGTGACAGATTCAGGTAAAAACGCTAATGAAAGAAATATTCTTTTCGATAGAAATATTGAATATAAAGTTGCATTTACCAATAAACATACAGATGGATCAACATATTTTGAAGCTTACAAAGAAATTATATCTAATTTTTCCAGTAACGGTAATAAAATACTCTATGAAATAATCTTCTACGTAGAGCAAAAAAAATCTGGTTTATATTATAGAGCAAGAATCTTAGGAAACGATGGTCAAACTGAAACTGAAGCTAATTCTAATAATTTTGCACTTACACTTTCAGAGAGAATTTATGATATACAAGATAAACAAAACGTTGATCTAAAGGCGAAGTTATCCTGTGGCACTTTAAAAGAATAGATTGCAGGTATTCAAATAATAAATCATTCCAATTAGAACTTAGACTAGGCAGAGAAACATCAAAGATTTCCCTTTGACTAGATCTGTTACATATTAATTATAAAAATGGTTAAATCTGGCAGTTCGCTTTTATCTCCGCCAAATTTATTCCATATTAAAATGCTACTTACTGATTTCTTTCTTTATCTTCGAAAATAGTTTCTTATAAACTGAATCTTGAATATATTTATGACACAAATCTATTCCTAATTTATAACCAACTTTCACATCACTAGGAAAATGAACACCGCCAATATTCCTTAAATAACCTATTTTAATTCCATAATCTCTAAAAGCATTCGAGTATTCAGGATATATGTCCATTAACAAGCATGATGTTATTGCACCAGCAACAGCGTGATAACTAGGGTAGGAATAGCTACCTTGGGGTTTTGAAATACAGGGTTTTACTTGAGAACTCATGACATAAGGACGCAATCTTTTATATTTTTCTTTAAAATTTGTTGAATAACTTTCTGCATATATTAAAGCGCTGGACATCAAAGCTTTAAGAAGCGTTTTTTCTTTTAATTCAAATTTTTTTATTCGTGGAGATCTTTTATTCAAATAAAGATTTTTAAATAAGGGCATTGATTGTTCAGCAGCCAATTCGCATTCTTCAACTGTTCTAGAATTTTGTAACACAAATAGTGTTTTAAATTCTTCTTTAAAAAATTCTTCATCTACCTGAGGTTCAGGAATAGTAATTGCATTAGGATTATCAATTGAATTTTGATTAGCAGTAACAGAATTTAGATTTAGAATTAATATATTAATACAAAAAACTAAATTTTTAAAAAAATTCATTTATACCTCTCAAATAAAAATTTTAATTTGAGTGACTATAACTAAATTTTGATCTCAATACTAGCTAATAGCTCCTTGATAAAATTATTTAAGTTTTGATTTAAGGTCATCGAATTTTTTCATAAAATTGCTATCTTTTAAAAGTGACTGACAAATCGCTTGCCCAATTTGATAACCTGCTTTTACATCACTAGGAAAGTGAACTCCACCTATGTTTCTTAAAAGCCCTATTTTTATTCCATAGTTTATGAATTCAACCCCATTTTCAGGAAAAAGCTCTGCTAATAAACAGGAGCTAACTGAGCCAGCAGCAGAATGAAAACTAGGATAGGATGTTTCACCACTTGGAGTTGGAATACAGGGACTTAATGTTGGGTCAATAGCATTGGGTCTTTTTCTTGCATAAAGTTTTTTTGGTTTATTAGTTACTTTTTCAGCAAATTCTAAAACCTCTTTCATCATTGGACTTAGTAGATCAATTTCATTTTTTGTAAATTCTCTTATCCTGGGATTTTTTTTATAAAGATATAATGACCTAAAAAACGGAATATTATGAGTTTTTGCTAGTTCACAATCAGCTACAGTTCTTTCATTTTGGTATTTGTGTAAAATGGCTAGTTCTGATTCAAAAAAATCAGGTGATGTTTCTGGTGCAGCAACAGAAAAAATTTCTTTTTCAATATTTGTCACAAATCCATTTTGGGCAAGGGAAATACCTAAAAGTGACAAACTAAAAATCAGACTTACATATTTTATTTTTTTCATACAATAATTCCAAGATCTCTATTTATTTCACTAAAACATCATAACAATTTTTTAAAAAAATTTATTTCAAAACACCAATATGTGAAATTTTTTAGTGTCAATTCTTTAGACACTATGAAAGTTTTTACTACTTTTGAGCAATTTTACTAATATTAGTAAATCATAATTATTATATTCAAAAGTATGACTCAATGGGGTTTTTATGAATTTTATGAATAAAATGGCGAACAAAATTTTCATTCTTTTTTCAGTCACTATTTTATTAAGTATCGGCACAGTATTTGCAGATTACTATGGCCCAACCATAAAAAACCCATCAGGAAGTTATGTAGATTACAACGAAATGACTGGCCAATATTCCGATAGACAAATCATGATCTGGAGACCAAGTGTAAATAGTAGAAATTATAAATTTGCCATTAATACTTACTCTCCTCAGGGTTCACCCTGTAACTATAATGGTACTGCTCGAATGAGTACTATTAATAATAGAACTTCTCTAGCTTCCTTTGATCGAAAAAGTAATTGTCTCTTAAGATTTAAATTTTCAAGGGCAGATGGTAGTTATGGTAAAATTCGATATACTCAACCTACAATCTCAGGCGCAAGCTGTAACCCCAATTTACTTTGCGGTGGAAGGGAAGCCTTCAATATGCAATTTGTTCCAAACTATTAATTAAAAATTAAAAAATAGGAAACTCAAATAAGTAATTCCCTATCTTATTCATTAAAAAAAATTACTTCAATTTGATCTTTAAACTGACTGATCCTCTGCAGGTCCACCTCTTTGTGGTTCCTTTCTTTGATAACTTGGTTTATCAAATTGATCCTCATCAAAATTCATAAAACCTAATTTTTCTGCTATTGATTTTGTTCTACTGGATAGTTCCCAAGTATTTTCCTTTGATAAATCATTTTTACCTTCAGCTCCTGCATTTACAGCACTACTTGCTGAAGATCCCATATTTGATTTGGCACTATCGTACCGATTGGCAGCTTCATGAATATTTTTTGCAATTGCTGCATTTCCAGCATTACTTGTTGCTGAAATTGGTACGCGTGGAATCGATAATGTTGCAGTAGCATTTCCCTGCTCTGCAGCGGCCGCATTAATATTGGTTCCAACATTACCTTGAAAAAAACTTAGAGGTGCTACTTCATTTGTTTCTGCTTGCTTCATCATTTTTTCAGCATCCATTCCAGCTGCACGTGCATTGGTATTTCTTGCAACTGCAAGCGAAACTTCTTTATTTCGTAGTCCGGTGGCTATTACTGTGACTTTTAATTGATCGCCAAGGGTTTCATCAATAACTGTTCCAAAAATAATTTCAGCATCCTCATCGGCAGCTTCCATTATTAGCGTCATTGCTTCATTGGCTTCTTGAATGGAAAGACTACTTGATCCAGAAATATTAATGATAATTCCTGTAGCACCATCAATGGTAATATCTTCAAGTAGCGGTGAACTTATCGCTGCTGTTGCTGCTTTTACAGCGCGATCATTTCCACTGCCAAGGCCAGTTCCCATGAGAGCTAGACCCTTATTTCTCATCACTGTGCTTACGTCCGCAAAATCTGCATTTATTAAACCAGTATTATTAATTAAATCGCTTATACCCTGTACAGCATTTAATAATACTTCATCTGCTCGTTTAAATGTTTCTACTAATGACAGATTTTCGCTGGCAAGAGTTAACAAACGTTGATTGGGAATAGTGATCAAAGAATCGACAGAATCCTGTAATTCTTTTATTCCACCCTCTGCCTGCTTCATTCTTTTTTTTCCTTCAAAGGCAAAGGGTTTTGTAATCACACCCACTGTTAATGCACCTAACTCTCTTGCAAGTTTTGCAATAACTGGAGCAGCACCTGTTCCCGTTCCGCCACCCATTCCTGCTGTGACAAAAACCATATCTGCATCACCTAATGCTTCACTTATTTTTTCATAATCTTCAAGGGCAGCCTTTCTTCCAATTTCAGGATTAGCACCTGCACCCAAGCCTTTAGTAATTTCTGATCCCAGCTGAATTTTAGTTTCTGCCATACTAGCATTGAGGGCCTGGGCATCGGTATTAGCAACAATATATTCAACGCCTGAAAGTCCTGCAGCAATCATCGTATTCACCGCATTACATCCGCCGCCGCCTACACCAATAACTTTAATTCTTGCGCCTAAGGTTTGTGATTTTTGTTCTATTTCAAACATACAAATATCTCCCGTGTGCTAAAAGAGCTCTTTAAAAACATTTTTAAGAGATCTTGATAATTTTGCCATTACATCTTCCTGTGGCATTTCACTTTCTTTATATTCTAAAACCATTTCTTTTTTTGTATTTTTTTTCTCAATCTCAATATCTTCAAATCCAAGCTGAGAACCTGATTTGTTTTCTAAACTATTTCCACCTCCGGCATTTTCCATTTTTTTCACATTATTTTCTTCTAATGTTTTTCTAAATTCTATCCTTGCTAATTCTTCAACGACTCTTGCTTCAAGAATTAATCCAAGCACAGTTGAAAATTTTGGACTTTGCATGACAGTGGTCATGCCACCGAAGGGAAGTGGATAACCAATTTTCACTGGTCTTTCCAACACGTACTCAGCTAATTCTACAATATCTCTAATTAAGGCACCACCTCCGGTAAATACGTACCCACCAGTAATGCAATCTTCCAAATTTTTTTCTCTCATACCCTCTTTAATTATAAATAATAACTCCTCGGCCCTAGATCCTAAAACCTCTGCCACCACATTTAGTTGCACTTCTCGAGGTTTTGTCCCTGGAATTCCCTGGACAGAAATATGGGCTGATTGATTTAATTTTTCCGCGAGAACTGATCCATGATTTATTTTTACCCGCTCAGCTTCATTGTGAGGAATTTTTAAAGCTACAGCGAGATCATTGGTGAAATGATTTCCTCCCACTGGAATAATTTGTGAATGAATTAAAACACCTTCCTTCCACACTGCTACATCTGTAGTTCCGCCCCCTATATCAACTATGGCCACACCAAGTTCTTTTTCTTCTAAACTTAAAACTGATCTCGAAGATGCAATAGGTTGCAAAATAATTTGATTAACTTGAATGCCTGCTTGCTCCACACAGCGAACAAGATTTTGAATAAGAGATGTTTGTCCAGTTACAATGTGCACGTAAGCTTCGAGTCTTACGCCATTCATTCCAACAGGATTTTTAATTCCTCTAGTATTATCAACTCTAAATTCTTGAGCAATCACATGAATGATTTCTCGATCTGAAGGAATGACAATTGCTTTTGCCGCATCAATAACTCGCTCAACATCATTTTCTGTAATTGTTCTTTGTTTTATGGAAACAACACCAGAGCTATTAAAAGAATAAATATGGTTACCAGCAACGCCAATTGTTGCAGAATTAAAATTATTAATTCCTGCCATTAACTTTGCTTCTTCAATGGAATTTAAAATGGAACGAACAGTCTTTTCGATGTTGATTACGGAACCTTTCTTCAGACCAAAACTAGGATGAGATCCTACTCCTAGAATTTCAAGGCCCTGCTGAGAAGTTTCCTCACCAATAATCGTACATACTTTTGTTGTACCGATATCAATGGCGACATGGAGTCGTCTTTCGTTCATGAGATTCCTTTCTCATTTACTTCAAAGAATATTACTTAAAACTTTTTTCGGCCAAGTTCCATTCCCTGAAAAGCATCATGCTGTAGAGATTTTTATCATAATTTCAAGAGAAAAAAATTCTCCTACCTTTATGGTAACTAAAGGGCAGAAAATTTGACAACTATTTTTTTCAGAGATGTAAGATTCATCTGGGTTGGATAATTCGTTAAATTTAAAAAATATTTATCAACAGCAAGCAATTTGGTCAGCTTCTCATCCCAATAATCACTCCCTAAAAAAACTGAAAGTGCCTTATTTTTTTTGCTCATTATCAAAGTTAACTCATTATTATTATTTAATATAACCTCTGAAAGCTTCGTGGATAAATTCACAGGATATAGTTTCATAAATTCCACAATTTTATGATGCTTTTGGTTTTTAACATGCTCTTCAGAGATGGAAAAAAAAGGCAATCGATCTTTTAAGTTATTTTCTCTTCTCAATTCAATTTCATACTGAGGATCAAAGATTTCTCCATTTTCAACCAAAATACCTGAGTAATATTGACTTGTACCTTGCAAGTAAACTTGAATTTTGAGTAGAGGCTTAGGGCACTGAAACTTAAAAATTAACTTATTTTCCCAAAAATTATAATCAATTGTATAAGAACTTAAATAAAATTTTTCCTTCCAATGCTCTTTCTCAATTGTCTCTCTTAGTTTATAGAGTGAAGTATGTTGATCAAATTCGCGAGCAAGCATAATCGCAAAATCACCCGAAGTTTTAATGGGACAGCTACCCCAGGATAATGAATATTTTGTTTTTGTATTGGAAAAAGTAGGAGTTTTAGATGAGGAATAACAAATTGAGTTTAATAAAATAACTAAAAGAATAATTAATGGCTTGTATAGTTTATATGACTTCATCTTTATTATTGTAATATATTAGAGCGTTCCAGCAAGACCTTAATTTTTAATAATTTCTTAAACCTATAAAAATCTTATGTTAAAAAAATTTAACTTCAAGCTCTAGCTCTATTTGATATTTTTTATATACAGTTTCTCTAATATGATTTACTAAACCAACAAAATCTTCTAAGTTTGCATCCCCAATATTTTCAATAAAATTTGCATGAATGGTACTAACTACAAGGTTTTTATATTTAAACCCCTTAAGTCCACATTCCTCAATAATTCTCCCAGCACTTTCCCCAGGTGGATTTTTAAAAACACACCCACAATTATGACTCTTTAATGGTTGAGTACTCTTTCTATAACTCATATATTCTTTAATTTTTTGTGGAATTTTTTCCTGATCAAATCCAATTTGGGTAAACACTCCAGACAGAATAATATCTCCAGAATCAAGGAAATGATTTTTTCTATAACTAAATGAGTCTTTAGTTATGAAAACTTCCTCTATATTTCCCTTTGCGCGCAATACGTTCACTGATTTTAATAGACTTGCAACTTCTCCAAGCTTTGTTCCAGCATTCATAAAAATGGCACCACCAACACTTGCTGGAATTCCTGTTAGTGCCTCCCATCCAATATTTCCCAATTTCATGGAAATGCTAACTAAATTTGAAAGTGGAGTACTTGCGTTAAATTCGTAATGGGTTTTTTGAATTTCGTTATCTAATACATTCGGAAAATCTAATTTAATATATAGAACTTTTGAGGAATCATAGGGGATAAGTTGATTTGCTCCCCAACCAATCAATCGATATTCGATCATCTCTTCTTTAAGTCTTAGAATTAATTTTATTAAATTATCCTGATTTTTAACAAGTGCATAATGGCCAATGGATTTTAATCTCATCGTCGTTAAACTTGTTAAATCTACATTAATAAAAAGTTGAGATGGTGCTAAATCACCAAAAATTTTTTCTAATATATCTTTTAAATTATTTGCCATATCAAATTTACATCTAATCGAAGGATTCGTTTGAATCTTTCATAAAATTAAATCTTACACAGGAAGAAAAAAGACCTAACAATAATAAATTTGAAATTAATGAAGAGCCCCCATAGGAAATTAAAGGTAGCGTTAAACCCTTAGTTGGAAGCAAACCTAAAACAACTGACATATTTAAAAAAGCCTGAAAGGAGATACTAAAAATAGCTCCAGTTGCAAAAATAGACTCTGAATGCCCTTTGACATTCATGCTTAATCGCAAACCATAAATAGTCAGACAAACAAATAAAATGACGATAAGAAGCACTCCCACAAAACCCAACTCCTCACCAATCACACTAAAAATAAAATCATTATGGGCTTCTGGTAAATAAAATAATTTTTCATTACCATTTCCAAGTCCAGTTCCAAAAATAGATCCATTGGCAAAAGCTAAAAAAGATTGAATGATTTGAAATCCGCTTCCCCTTGGATCATTCCATGGATTTAAATAGGACAAAATTCTTTGAACGCGATAGGGAGCGGCAAGTAGAATTATAGAACAACTTGTGACACTTAGTAGAAATAACCCATAAAAAATTTTTCGTGGAAAATTACTTAGGTAACAAACATAAAATAAATTAGATAAACACAATACAAACATTCCAAAATCAGGCTGAAAAATTAAGGAAATAACTGGAGTAAGAAGTAGTATGGCACTTATGATTTTTCTTCTATTAGACCATTCTGAGAATTGCTGAAAAAATGTGACGCTTGCAAGTAGCGTTGAATATTTTAATAATTCCCCGGGCTGTATAACAAAACCACCAAAATTTAACCAACGTGCTGATCCCTTAATCACAGTTGCCATACCAGGAACTAAGGTTAAAAAAACTAAACATGCAATTATTCCATGGACAACCATACTGTATCTCATCCAAAAACTAAATTTTGTCAGTGATAAAATATAGGCACCAATTCCACCAAGAATTAGAAAAATGGACTGCCTTAAAACAAAATGCCAAGAACTACCAAAACTTTCCTTCGCATATATGTAGCTTGATGAGTAAACCATCAAGAGACCCATAACGAGAAGAGTAATGACACAAACTAAAAAATATCGAAAATAAATTTGATCGCTAGGTTTATTTTCACTAAATCCAACTAAATTCTTAAAGATTGCTTTCAATCAATCACCCTTACTTCTGAAAATATCACGACTCAAAATTATTATAGCTGGAAAACTAATTTTTTATAATAAGCACCTTTTTCCACATAATCTCTAAAGACATCTGTAGAAGGATTTCCTGGACAAAGAATAATGGTATCTCCAGTTCTAGATTTTTGATAGGCAATGAGAATTCCCTCATCAAATGACCCAACAATAAAAGTTTGTGCATGATCACCTAAATCTCTATTCATCGCCTCTTTGCATTCACCTACCAGTACTAAGACTCGAACCTTCTCTTTTACTATTGATGCATAGGCTGCATAATTCAGTTCGAGGTCCTTACCACCAGCAACAAGAATAATCTTTTCCTTAACTGACTGAAGTGTTTTTTCTAATTGCGGCATAGTTTCAGATTTAGAATCGTTGTAAAACTTCACACCATTTTTTTCTACTACAAATTCTAAATTATTTTGTATTCCAGGAAATTTTTCAATTAACATTTGAATGGCCTGATCAGAAATTCCCAGGGCTTTCACAGCTGAAATGGCCGCTAATAAATTTTCCCTATTTTCCATTCCAATAACGCGCATTTTACTCACCACAAACTCAGAATGATTATTTATATTGCTATGAATTCTTTTATCGTGAAAATGTGTTCCTTGTAGTTCTGCAATCACTCCTTGATCCACAAATGATTTTCGAGAATACCAATAGGTGGTAGCTTTCATTTCTCTAAAAGCGTAATTTCCAGAAAGCCTATCAAAATTAACAATAATTTTTTCATCTGGACCAAGTAACTTCGCTACTTTTAGTCCCGTTTCTAAATACTCACTTACTGATTTATAACGATTGGGAATTTTATTTTCATCAAGATTTGGATACACAGCTAATACTGGTTTAAAAGTATCTAAACCCTGTATTTGATAGGGTGACATTTCAACTACAACGTAATCGATTTCATCTTTATTCGGAAGTAAATGAAAATTAATAAAAGGTTCTTCGCTAGTTCCACCTAAAAAAACATTCTTTTTATCTTGTCTCAATGCAAAAGCAATCATTGTCGCAATGGTTGTTCTTCCATGTGAACCACAAACCGCAATAATAGGACGTCTACAATATTTTGCGGCAATACTAAATTCCGAATAAACTTCCCTACCATGCTCTCTTGCTAACATTAACTGAGGTAAATAGGGATCAATTGATGATGAATAAATGACAAGATCAGCTTCAATAAAATCCTCATCCCTATGTTCACCCAATGTTAACTGAGGGTTCGGATTAACTTTTTTAATTCTTTTAACCTGTTTATTTAAATCAAAAATTGGCCTTATATCAGTCACTCTAATTTGACAGTCTAAGGTATTAAAAAAGTTAATAAGAGCAAAACCCTTTTTACCAAGACCAACGATGAGTACTTTTTTTCCTCTATATCTTTCCATTTAAACCTCACTAAGTTTTAAAACATTATGTTTTACTAATTTATAATTTATAATTTATCATTTATTAAAAAATCTTAATTTTATTTCTATCTAATCTTTAAAGTAGCTAAGGCAATCACTGACAGGAGCAAACTAACAATCCAAAATCGAACTATTACTTTTGGTTCTGAAATTCCTGATAATTCAAAGTGATGATGAATGGGTGCCATTTTAAATATTCTCTTTCGTTTAGTTTTAAAATAAGCAACTTGCATGATGACAGATAATGCTTCTAGGACAAAAATTCCCCCAAAAATAACAAGTAGAAATTCATTTTTTGAAATGACCGCCATCACTCCAATAACTCCTCCTAAAGAAAGAGCACCAAGATCTCCCATGAAAATTTGAGCAGGGTAGGAGTTGTACCACAAAAACCCTAAACCCGCCCCTATGAGAGCGGAACAGATAACTAGTAACTCTCCCTGATTTTTAACAAGCGGAATAAGTAAATAATTTGCCAGTTCTGCGTGTCCACCAAAATATGTTAAAAATCCAAGGGTCGCAAGACTAGTCATAATTGGTCCAATAGCAAGACCATCTAGGCCATCTGTTAGATTAACTGCGTTCGAAGACCCAACGATAACCAAAGCTCCAAAAAAAATATAAAAATAGCCCATATCAAAGACAGGATTTTTAAAAAAGGGCACGTATAATTCGGTTGTAATATGTTGTCCAAAAATCAAATAGGACATCACAGCAATTCCCGTGGCAAATTGCCAAATAAGTTTCGCTCTTGCTGAAACGCCTATGGTATTTTTTTTAGTAATTTTTTTGTAATCATCAGTAAAACCAAGAACTCCATAGGAAAGCGCCACCAATAGAGTGGCCATTATTGGAGCTGAATCAAAATTAGCACAAAAAATGAGGGCAACTACGCCAGCAATCCACATAAACATCCCCCCCATGGTAGGGGTTCCACTTTTCATTTTATGAGACTGAGGACCTTCTTCTCTAATGACCTGGCCAAATTGTTTCTTTTTTAACCAAAGAATAAAATATTTTCCAATAATCACAGAGCAAAGGAGAGCAATTCCAAAGGCAAGAAAAGACCGAACTGTAATATATTTAAAAACGTTAAAGGCTCCAAAGCTTGTGCTTAGGGGATAAAGAAAATGATATAACATAAGGCATCATCCTAAAAATTGGTCAACCTTTAGTTATATCGATTAACCGCTCCAATTGTAAAGAGCGACTTGCCTTAATAAAGATTATCTGATTTTCATAAAAGGCTTTTTTTAAAAATTCACTGTTCACTTTTGCTTCCTCCAGGTTTTTAAAAATTTTAATAGGAGAAAAGCCTAGTCCATCTCTAAAAAATTCACCCATTGCTCCAGTATAAACGATATTTTTAAAACCCAAATTTTTTACGACAAACCCTAACTGAGTATGAAATTGACCTTCATTTGTTCCCAACTCCTTCATATCACCTAAACAAAGTAGAACCTCATCAATAGGAACATTGATACCTTCCAAATGACTCTTAAAGGATTTAAGTGCTACTTCCATGGAACTGGGATTTGCGTTATAAGCATCTAAAAATATTTTTTCCTTTAATGTCTCTACTCCAACTGTTTTTAAATCCCTATATTTTAACCACTGAGACCGATTTTGGGATGGAATAAAGCTACTGCACATCTCTAAAAAGTGTGCAGGATTTCCAGGAAATAGGGTATCTGCAAGTATAAAAGAATTAGCTAAATTACAAAAATTATGTTCTCCCATTATGTGATTATTTTTAATTTTTACACATTTTTTTTCTCGCAAATAGGAAATTTGTATTTCTTGGTAACCAGTTAATTCATAATAAAAATCTGCTCCCTTATCCTTAAAAGAAAATCCTTTCACATTCACAAATCTTGGCAATGTCCTTAAATATTCATCATCTTCATTAATTAAAAAAAATCCCTTATTATTTGTCCTTTGCATCACTGTGTAATAAATGAGTGCCTCTTCTTTAAATACTTCATTTAAATCCTTGAAAAATTCCATATGTGCATATCCAATATTTGTGGTTATTCCAACATTTGGATAGCTCACGTCACAGAGGACTTTCATTTCTCCAGGGTGATTGCTGCCGAATTCAACGACTGCCACCTCGGTACTTGGTGGATGAATTTTCAATAGTGTTAAAGGAACACCTAAATGATTATTATTATTTTTTTCTGTAAAAATATATTTATTTTGAAACTGCTTACTTAAAATATGAGATAGCATTTCCTTTGTTGTGGTCTTTCCATTGCAACCAGAAATGGCAATTAATTTTGCACTTGGCTTTTGTTCGTACCAATATGTTATTTGAATGGCAGTTAATTCCTGCAAAAAAGTGACAACTGAACTAACTCCCAATAAGGCAACCGAAGGAAATCGTTCTGCTAAAGATTTTGCTTGATTATTTTTTTCAGGAGAAACTTCGTACACAAAAACATTACAATATCTTAATATATCTTGGGCAAAGATAAAGGCATCAACTTTTTCGCCTTTAATTGCCACAAATAGATCACGTTTTTTCACAAGTCTTGAATCAGTCTGTAAAAATAAATACTCATTACTTAAACCTGCGAAAACATCATCGTTAAACCTGATAGATATATCGCATTTTTCTAATAATTTAACTAAAATCATATGGATTTTGTATCCTTAAAATATTTTTCTACTTCATCTTCGTCGCTATAGGGAGTTTTTTCTTTGCCAAAAATCATATAATCCTCATGTCCCTTACCTGCAATGAGAAGCGTTTGATCAATTTCTAATTCATCCATTGCTTTCTTAATGGCCATTTTTCTATCGGCATTTCGATAGTATGGTTTTAAAATTCCTGGCATTATTTCATCAATAATTTTTTCTGGATCTTCAGTTCTTGGGTTATCAGAGGTCACATATATAAATGAAGCAAATTCAGAAACCACCTGACCCATGATTGGCCTTTTCGTTTTATCTCTATCTCCACCACAACCAAAAAGTACCTTTAATCCATTTTTAGCAGTTGCTGTTTGTGACAAATGTTGGCAAATATTTTTTAAAGCATCTGGAGTGTGAGCATAGTCAATGACAACTGTTTTACCCTTCTTAGTTTTAACAAGTACTCTGCCAGGAACATTTTTTAAATCACATTTATTATACTTTTGTAATTCTTGCGGGCATACATCATTAGAAATGGCATAGGCCAATTCTAAATTCTCCTTCATAAAATCAATTGTCAGAAAATGACAAGTACTCCATGAATTAACATCGATAAAATTTGCAAACTTCACTTTCTCGCTTTGAATTTTATCAAAAAGTTCCTGCTTCTTCTTTGGCAAATATAAATGAGCTCCAGGTAACAGTGACTTAATAATCTTTTTCTTTGCCTGAAAATAGGAATCCATGGTTTTGTGATAATCTAAGTGATCCTGAGAAAAACTAGTCCATCCTGCAGCACTTAATTCAATTTTATAAAATCGATCTTGATCAAGTGCGTGACTACTCATTTCAAAAACTACATAGGAATTTTGTAATGCATGTTTAAAAACTGTTTTTCTAAAATCAATATAACTTGGAGAAGTAAGTGAAAAATCAATAAGCTTAATTTGATTTTTAAAAACCCCTAATGTACCTATGCTAAGCACATCTTCACCTTGAAAACTTAATAATTGATTTATAAATGAAACAGTACTTGTTTTTCCATTTGTTCCTGTAATACCAATAAATTTTATTCCACTTGGAGTTGGTAAATAATAATCACAAAATATTTTTTGTAATTCGCTCCAATCATTTACATTATTTAAAATAAAATAATGATTTACTAAAAGTGACATTTCAAACTTAGGTTTTCTATTTAAAATGACAATCTTTGGCCTATTTGAATTTGATAAATTTGTTAGTTTTTCCCAAAGAATATCCTCTTGATTTTCATTGAGCTTGTAAAAAAGAATTGAATCACTTTTAGATTCCTCTAATCTCCATTGAATATTAGTTACATCATTAAAAATATTTTCATCAAAATCATTTGCAAATTCACCCATTGTTTTAATTTGAGGAAAAAGTTCTAACATGAAAAAAATTCCTTGCTACAGCTGTGTACAGTTTTTCTAAAGTGTAGGTTCTTGAAAATAAACTTCAATAACTTGATTTACATGTGTCATTTTTTCTCCGGCCTTGATGGACTGCCGGACAGCAATACCCTTACCATGAGTAATCACATTTAAACCTCTCACATCAGCAATCTCCATAACACTACTCTTATCCAAATCTACTAAATCTGGTATTTCATCTAAATCATATTCTGGTTTTAATTTTTTTAGGGAACTTAGCTGACTAATTAACTGATCTCCTTCCATTTTATCCATGGCCTTCAATGCTAAATTGTTTTGATTATCAGAACTAATCTCACGATTTTTATATAACAAATAACTCATAATCTTTTGAAACACTGGAGCAGCTACTTCATTTCCATATATTTTCCCCTTGGGAGAATCAATATAAACATAAACTACATAGCGTTTTTTCGTATCTAATGGATATCCAATAAAGGCAGCGATAATTCCATCATATTTTCCATCTGGTCCAACCTTCTGCGCAGTACTTGTTTTACCTGCAATTCTATAATTTTTAACTTGAGCATTTAGACCGGTCCCACTCTCTACAACACTTGAAAGCATCTTCTCTAACTCTTTTACTGTGGCAGATTTTAAAACTCTTTGAAATGTCACTTTTGATTGATCTTCAACTTTTAAAATTGTTGGTTTTATCCACAATCCATCATTGGCGATTGCACTATAACTGGCCAAAATTTGAATAGGTGTTGTAGCAACTCCTTGGCCAAAACTAATATTTGAAAGCTCAATTTTTTTTGGCTCTACCTTAAAGTAGGGAAAAATGCCCTTTGATTCTCCACTAATTTCTATTCCTGTTTTTTGTCCAATTTTTATTTTTTCTAAAAATGAAGAAAAAACTTTATGTCCAATATCAAAGGCAATTTTGGTAGTTCCTATATTTGAACTTTCCTTAAAAATATCAGCAACAGTTAGCCACTCATACTTATGTCCAGCAGCTTCCTTTATGGTGTATTTTCCAATTTTATAACTTCCCTTTTCACAATAATATTTTGAATTCGATTTTATTAATCCCGCATCAATACCCGCTGCAATTGTAAATAATTTAAATACAGAACCTGGTTCTATTGGATCAGTGACAAAGGAATTTTTTCTAGTTTCTGCTGAATAATTTCCATAGTTATTTGGATTAAAACTAGGATAATTGGTCATGGCCAAAATTTCTCCCGTCTTTGGATCCATGACTGCAGCCCCACCTCTTAGAGCGAAATTTTCACTTACTGATTCTTCTAAATATTTTTCCACCATAGCTTGTAAATCTTTATCAATTGATAGAGTTATGTCTTCTCCCTTCCCATGAAATAAAATACTTTCAAACTTAATGGGACGACCCTTTGCATCTCTCAAATATTTCACAAGTTTTGGATCACCCTTTAGATTAGCATCAAAAAAATTCTCAACTCCAGAAATCCCTTGATTATCTATATTAGTAAAACCTAATACTTGGGCGAGAGATTCACCATTGGGATAAAAGCGTGAATATTTTTCATCAATTATAATTCCAGAAATTTTCTTTAATTGTTTAGTCTGTTTTTCAGTCAGCCTAATGTCTCTGTCCATCCAAGTAAATTTGTTTCTCTTTTTAGATTTTTTAAAAAATGTTGCACATTTAGCAGGAGCCCAATCAATGACAGCACAAGCCTTTCTAAAATCCGCTTCATGGGCAATTACCTGAGGCATTACCGAAATGTCATATTTTCTTATATTCAGTGCTAATGGATTTAAGTTGCGATCAAGAATTTGACCTCTAAAAGGATAAAGTGTGGATTTTCGATAAAATTGCGTATCATAGTAACTTACAAGCTTATCTCTGTTGATCACTTGCAAATACATGGCCCTCGCTACAACACCACACATCATCATGATTAAAACAACCATGGTAAATTGAATTTTACGTTTTATTTTCATTTACTACTCTGGAATGACAATTATTTGATGAGGTCCAGGCTGATTTAATTTATATTGAGTGGCAATTTGTTTTAAGTTATTCGGGGACATCAAGATTGCTCTCTCTGCCTTTAATTCCTTATTTTTTAGATTAATTTGAGAATGCTTATCGTTAAGTTTATTAAGTGCATAGTCCTGTTCAACTCCACGCATTCTTATAAAAATAAAAAGTACCGCACAAATAATTAAGCCCAAACTAATGAAAGCATTTCTTAGATTGCCAAAAATGAGTTTTATAAATTTAAAAAATAATGTTTTTACTTTTTTCAATCTCAAATCCTTAAGATGAAATTTTTTGAATTACCCTTAGTTTAGCACTTCTTGATCGTAGATTAAAGCTAAGCTCTTCTTCATTTGCAATTATTGGTTTTTTTGTAAGTAATTGTCCCACATGATTTTTTTTATGAGGATTCCTTCCAACACCTTCGATATATTCATCCACTTTAGTAAAGGATTTAAATTGGTGTTTTACAATTCTATCCTCAAGGGAATGAAAACTTATTATTCCCATTTTTCCCTCGGGAGCAAGCAGCTCCCACAACTGAGGAATCACCGCTTCAAGCACATCAAGTTCTTTATTAATATAGAGTCGAAGTGCTTGAAAAACTAAAGTGGAAGGATTTTTTCCCTTATGTCGCTGATTAGGGGGATAGGAATGAAAGCAAAGATCCTCCAATTCCTTTGTTGACTGAAAAACTTTTTCTTTCCTTTTTTTTACAATCATATAGGCAATTTTTTTAGAATACTTTTCTTCTCCTAATTCACTAAAAATTTCAGCTAATTCACTTTCTGAATATTCATTAATAACCATTTCTGCCGTGAGGTGTTTTTGTTTATCCATCCTCATGTCCAGCGGACCATCAAATCTAAAGGAAAATCCTCTGGTTGGTTCATCAAATTGATGGGAGGAAACGCCAAGATCGGCCAAAATAATCTGAGGAGATATTTTTATGGATTGTGTTAATTGAAAGTCTTCCCAAAGACTTTTAACTTCTGCCATGTTTGAAAAATTTAAAATTAATCTTCCCTCAAGTTTTTCTTTCTCGATTAATTTTTGTCCATTTTTAATCGCCTCTTCATCTTGGTCAAAGGCAAAAATTTTTAAATTTGGAAATTTTTTCAAAAAAAGCAATGAATGTCCTCCCGCCCCGAAGGTTAAGTCAAACATCCAAAGATCTTGATTATTATGCTGAATATTATTTTGATTATTCTTTTGAATGTTATTTAAAGTTGGATCCAAAAAACTCAAACATTCATTAGCAAGTACTGATTGGTGTTCGCGATACTCTAATTGAGAAGACTTAGCATCATCACCAAAATTGGACATGGCCAAGTCCCTTTCAAATCTAGGTTAATTGATTATTTTTTATTGTTTCTCCCATGGATTTTGATTCCCTAGAAATCATGCTGGCATTTTCATCGCGCTCAGCTTCCTCTTTGCAATCAATGCAAAGTTCAGCAGTTGGTCGAGCTAATAACCTTTGAAATTTAATAGAAGCTCCACAATCTTCACATAATCCATAATCGCCCTGCTCCATTTTTTCTAAAGCACGATCTAATTTTTTTATGTAAAAAAGCTCTCTATTTTTCATTCTTAAAATTTGTGATTGACTGTAGTCAGCGGAAGCCATATCAGCTTCATCATATCTATCGTCGGGAAGTTGCTGTAAATCTGATTGTCCAAGATTTAATAGTTTTGTTTTTTCTTCAACAATTCTTTCTTTCAGAGCACTAGCTTCTTTATTTGTCAAAGCAAGTACTACCTGTTTTCTCTTTTCGTCTTTAACCGTCATAATTTTTAATCCTTAATTTATACTAATTTCAGAAATTATTAAGAAACTAAATACCCATGGGGCTTTCTGTCTCAAGACCACCACGAATATTCATTAACACTAATTTACTTGCTAATTTTAAGGTTTCAAAAACCCCAATTCCCTTACTCGCAACCGCCTCAACTTCTGCACAACGTAAATCATTCAACTTCTTTGATAGTTCCTCTGTAGGTGCTATATTTGGTAAATCTCTTTTATTCCATTGAAAAACAAAGGGAATTTTTTTCAAAACATGACCTTGCTCTTCTAAATTTAATCTCAAACTCTGATAACTTTCCAAATTCTCCTGCATTCTTGCCACTTGGGAATCGGCTACAAAAATAACTCCATCAACTCCTCGCAAAATAAGCTTGCGACTTGGCTCATATACTACCTGTCCTGGAACAGAATAAAGATGGAATCTAGTTTTATATCCTCTTATCTCTCCTAAATCCAAGGGAAAAAAATCAAAAAATAAAGTTCTTTCATTATCAGTATCTAAAGCATTCAATTCGCTCTTATGAGTTTGATTAATTTTTGAATAAATTTGTTGAATGTTAGTTGTTTTGCCTCCGAGTCCTGGACCGTAATAGACAATTTTACAATTAATTTCTTTTGTCCGTTCATTCATTAAGGCCATGAGTCCAAATCCTTATGTAACATCAATATCCATATACTTCATTTCCACTTCTAGTATGACTAAAAGTTTGAAAAAAATTTATAGAGTGAAAATCCTTTTAAGTAGTTTTATAACTTTTGTCTCCAACAAAAAACTTACAGTTACTCCCATTACTGATTTTAATCGATTATATTACTGAATTGTTGAATTACTTGATGAATCTCTCATCTGATGTCTGTATTGAAGAGCACTGGAAACAGTTTGAGGATCGAGATACTCTAAACTTCCTCCCACTGGAATTCCCAAACCAAGCTTAACTAAAGTTATACCTGGAGGAATGAAGTCTGCTAAATAAGCGCTAGTAGCATCCCCTTCAAGCGAGGGATTAAGTGCTAAAATTATTTCCGTGAACTGCCCTCCCTCTAATCTCTTAAGCAGTAAATCTATAGTCAACTGCTCTGGCCCAATTCCTAATAGAGGATTAAGCGTGCCGCCCAGTAGGTGATAAAGCCCCTTATACTTTTGAGATCTCTCAATTGAAAGCATGTCCTGAAAACCCTCCACCACACAAAGTGAGGGAGAGATGCCTCTTTCACGGTGTAAACAAATTGAGCACAGCGACTGCTGATGTTCAGTAAAAATGAGGCAATTTTCACATTTTTGAATTTGTTCTAGATCCGCAATGCGCTGGGAAAATTGTTTTTTTTCGTATTCTGGCCATTTCATCATGTGAAGTGCAAAACGCTGAGCAGTACGTTTTCCAACGCCAGGTAGCCTCGCAAATGATTCGATTAATAATTCTAATTCCTGGGGAAATTCCATAAATATTTTTAGAATAATCCTGGAATATGCATGCCGCCAGTAATTTTGGACATCGCACCTGAAACCATGTCTTGAGATTCCTTTACTGCCTGATTGACAGCGGTTTTAACAAGTTCTTCCAACATTTCAATATCACCTGGATCCACACATTCTTTACTAATGCGAAGTTGTAAAATTTCCTGTTTTCCATTCACTTTTACTTTTACCATTCCACCACCTGAACTTGTTTCCACTTCTCTTTCTGCAAGTTCTTTTTGCAAGGAAGTGAGTTTTACTTGCATCTGTTGAGCTTGTTTCATCAAATTATTCATATTTTTCATTTTTAATTCCTTCTTATCTTATTATATTAATGTAATTCATCATTTAAAGAAAATTTATCAGCCTTAACGCTAAAAAGATTTTCGAATTTTTTTAGCCGTTCGTCATTTAAAAGTGCCTGTTGTCTTCTTTCCTTAGACTGCTCGACGTTTTCCAAATCAATATGCAGCAATGATTTAAAAGACATCATCTCTTTTGTAGGTTTCCACGCATCCACAAGAATTACAATTTTTTCAATTTCTAAACCAGTTACAAGACTAATTTTATCAATTAATAATTGAATATTCTTTTCTGAACTTAATTGAGAACCAATAATTTCATCTTCTGGTAAATAAAAAACTGAAACAGATAAACACCCCGCAGATGGAGCATCATAGGCAACAATTCCATCGGTTCTTTCCCAGTAATTTAAAAGAGAGGGGAGATCTCTTAAAGTCCCACTCACCCTAATCCAAAATTCATCCTTGCTATAATGAGTGGCTGTTACAATATTAACTGTCGAAATATTTTTTGATACATTTGTATTAATTGTATTAGGAAGAGAAACTCCAGAAATAATTCGTGGCATTTCCTGATCAGAATTTGTATGTAAAGTTATTGATTTTTTTCTCAATGTTAATTTACAAAGAACTGCTAGCATCGCTTTTTCTGGAAAAAAACTTTTTGCAGCCCATTCAAAATCTTTTACCAATATTTCAAATATCCACAACAATTCTTCTTCTTTGATTTCTTGGAGAAGGTTTGTAACTTCCACATTAGATTTACTGTCTAAATATTCTGTAAGCAACTCTTTAGTGAACAATTTCATTTGTACAAAATGAAAAAAATGATCAATGAGCTGCTCAGCAAATAACAGTGCATCAATATTTTCTTCAAAAATAGAATCATAATAGGTTTTTACTAAATTTAAATTTCCCTGAAGCATATACATTAAAAGTGTACTGAGCGCTCCCGTGCGAACTCTTCCCAGAGAACTTAACAACATTTCTTCAGTAATTATTTTTTCATCGTTAAAAGCAAGTAACTGCTGTAACAGAGTTAAGCCATCTCGAATGGAACCCTTGGCCGAACGAACCAACTGATCGATTACTAAAGTTGTTTCCAGCTTAATATTTTCTTTCTCACAAACATGGAGAAGATATTTTTTTAACTGCTCATAGGAGAGTGATCTCAAATCAAATCTTAGGCATCTAGACTGAATAGTATCAGGTATTTTTTCAGGATCAGTTGTCGCAAAAATAAAAATGACATGCTCTGGTGGTTCTTCAAGAGTTTTTAAAAGAGCGTTAAAGGCACTCTGGGAAAGCATGTGCACTTCATCGATAACATAAATTTTTTTCTTCGCACCAACAGGCAAGTATTGAGAAGTTTCAATTAATTGCCTGATATGTTCAACGCCATTATGTGAAGCACCATCAAGCTCTCTATAATTAAGTGAACTATTTTGTTCAAAATCTAGACACTGTGTACAATTTAAACAGGGATCTCCTTCCTTATCAGGACTTAGACAATTAATCGCCTTTGCAAAAATTCTTGCTAAGGTTGTTTTACCAACTCCTCTTGTACCAGTTAAAATGATAGCTGGATGCAAGGATCTATTACTTTTATTATTTTTACTAGTTGAAGCAACTTGATGATGTTGAGACATGAGCTTTAAAGCTTGAACAACCGTTTTTTGTCCAAAGACATCTTTGTATTGTTTTGGTCTCCATTTAAGAGCAAGAACAGCCTCTTCTGATTTGTTCGCCATGGTTTAGATCTAACTTTAATTTATAGAATTGGATATAAAAAGCGGCGACTAGAAAAACACAAAACTCAGCGCTGCTACCGTTGCTCCGTTTCCGGCCTAGCGGGATTCACAGATAAATTCTTGTTCTTAAAGTCGCCATGATGAAGATAACACGACCAGAGGACCATTTCCAAAGAAAAAGTACGTTAAATTTTCTCTAATAATGTAATGAGTAATAAGAAAAATTGATTATTTCTTAAACGCCTAATTTTTGGACAGTAGGTTTTTTCAAGTAAGAATTACAGCCTTTGAGCAAAGACTAGATTTTACAGACTAGAATTAGAAATAATTCTGTAATTTCTAGAGAGGAATAATTTATGAAACTGTATAAGTCAAAAGCTAAAATTTTTATCCTACTTTTTATTGCAGCATATCTAAGCTCAATGCAGAGCTGTACAAACAAAGTAAATCGCAAAGTGATTAAGCCAAGTGTTAGTCTCTCTACGACAAATAAAAATAATCAATCAACATCACCTGTATCTACGTCTATTACCACTGAAAAACTTGAAGATAAGGATTTAATAACACTAAATGAAGCTTTAGGCCTTGAGGATAAAGAAAGTGCCTTATCACTTCTTAATTTATTTATTGAATCAAAAATAGCAGGAACTCTTAATAAGACTGAAGGATTCCAAGGTGCATTAGTACTACATGGTCCTCAGAGCTCCTTAAAACTTTCTGGAACAATTCTTACTTCATATCACTTAGGTGGCCAGTCTAGGCCAGCAGTTTGCCAAAGAGCAAGTGTAAATTTTTTAAACGCAAATAACGAAAGAAAAGCTATTTCGATTGATGGTGAAGCAGTAAATAAACAAATTGAAGATCAAATCGGAAAAAATACTCAATTTCTTGTTAATACTGGAATTAGGTATATCACATTTAGCCAACTAACAAGTCTATGCGAAAACGCAGCACTGGTATTTTTAAATGATCGAATTAATGCTTTTGCATTATCAGAATCTTTTGCAGAATTAGCAGGAAAGATTTCAAGTGCTATTAATAATATTGATGCCCTCGAGTTTGCAAATATTTTATTATTAGATAATGAGAAAAAAGATTTATTAAATATTTCTGCACTTTCAGAAAATTATGCCTTTGAAATTAACCTTAGTTCCAATGAATTAAACCCTAATGCAATATCAAAAATTTCTGTTCTTAATCGAAAAGATAAAACATTTATTACTTCAATTCAAATTGATAATTTTGAGCAAGGAATCATTAGAATTAATTCTAGTTCAGATCCACAATATTGTTCTGTTATTGCTGAAAATAACCTCTTTTCAAACGATTCAGATAAAATTGTTAATGCTTTTTGCAAAAGCCTAAATATTAAATTAGTTTTAAATGAATCAAACACTGATGGTGAAGATGATGATCTTGAAATTGATGATCTTGAAATTAAAGATCAAAATGAAAATGATCTTCCTCTTGATAATACTATCATAAGACAACAGTCGCAACTAACCCTTGGTCAACAAACACAACTAGTGCCAAGACAGCAACAAATAATTGCTCCAACTGCTCAGCAAAATATACTTGCGAATAGAAAACCGCAAATTATTGCTCAACAACCGGCCGCTCAATTATCAAGAAGACAACAGCAAGCTGCAGGAAATCAACAACAAATTGTTAGAACACAACAACAAATATCAGTGCCAGCTGCTCAGCAAAATATGCTTGTAAATAGACAACAGCAAATTGTAGCTAAACAACCAGCGGCTCAACAATCCATAAGACAACAGCAAGCCGCAGGACAGCAACAAGTAATTGCTCCCGCTGCTCAACTGATTGTTAAACCTCAGCAAGTAGCTCAGCAAGTAATCTCTGCTCCACAAACACAAGTTCGTCAGCAACAAATATCAGTTCCAGCTGCTCAGCAAAATATAATTTTGAATAGGCAACAGCAAATTGTAGCTAAACAACCAGCGGCTCAACAATCAATAAGACAACAGCAATCCGCAGGACAGCAACAAGTAATTGCTCCCGCTGCTCAACTGATTGTTAAACCTCAGCAAGTAGCTCAGCAAGTAATCTCTGCTACACAAACACAAGTTCGTCAGCAACAAATATCAGTTCCAGCTGCTCAAAATTTGTTAGCAACTAAGCCTCAACAAATAGTTTCTCCATTAGTTGCTCCATCAGCACAACAACAAGTACCTGTTCAAAAAAATCAGCAAGTAATTCCATCTGCACAACAGGTATTTAGAAAACAACAACCAGTAGTTAATCACGCATCTCAAAATCAAATTAATGCTAATGAACATAAAAGTCTTCCTGATCAAGCACCATTGATTATTAATCAACCTAATGCTGAAGCAATTGATACTAAAACTCAAGTGGTTGGACAAAAAGTTCAGCAAGCTAATATTGCAACTCAACAGAAACAACAATTGAAACAGGCGATAAAACAACAATCACTAACTCAAAACAAACAAAATGCTGCTCCACTAGCACAGCAAAAAAATCAAGTATTATTAGATATTGATGATGCTGACGTTAAAAGATAAAATAAATAATTCAATCATAAACCCCTTTAAGTTTAGACGACAAAAGGGGTTTGTTTTTTTAGACTTGAAGTGAAACATCAAATTACATAAAATTAATGTATAAAAACAAATTATAAATATCCCATATTTTTTTTTGATGGAATTTGCAACTTATGCAATGGTTCAATTGATTTTTTAATTACAAAAGCTGATAACAAAGAATTTTACATTGCTTCATTACAGGGAAATACCGCTCTAAATTCTTTACCTGAAGATCTTCGAATTAATCCTGAAACTATAATTTGTCTTTTACCAAATGGCTCTATGCTTAAAAAATCTAAAGCTATTTTCTGTGCCATTTCTTTTCTTGCATTCCCTTATAAATTCCTTGGCCTATTAAATATTTTTCCACAGTTTATCCTTAATCCAATCTATGATTTAGTCTCAGCAAATCGTTATAGGTTTTTTGGGAAAAAAAATTACTGTAGACTTGCTCAGGAAAATGAAAAGCATTTTTTCCTAGATTAAATATATTAAAAAATGGCGGTGAGACGGATTAAAAAGCAGACGCACTACTTTTTTATGAGTTTTAATCTATAAATTTATTAAGTTTTCCTTGAACAATGCAATACTGCATTTTATTGAATTTCAACAAAATTACCATCGTTACTGTAAAATGTAACTCTAGATCATTCATTTAAATTACACATTATCGCAAAAATAAAATGAGTAACGACTGTTAATCAAACATTACTCAAAAATGTGGCCGAGGTGAGCTTTAATTGCTAGTTTTCCTGCGTATGAGAACTATCTTTTTTTTAGCGACATTTCAATATAGCACATTGGCATCTGCTCTTATTAATGGAGTAGTGCTTGATAAGCATCCAGATCTTGTCAGGCTAAATTTTGAACGAGGTGAGTCGATCTGCAGTGGTTTCTTTATTAATCCTGAGACGCTAATGACGGCAGCTCATTGCTTTTATTCTTACAAGGATGGAAGAAAGCTTAAGCTAGAGACTGCTGAATCAGAGCATGACGAACCTATTGTTGTTCAAGTTCAAAATATATTTATCCATCCCAACTACTACACTGGTGGATGGTCTCCTAATGACGTAGCAATTATTAAGACAACGTTTAATTCAAAATTTCAAAAGAATTTTATTTTAAGTAAAGATTTCCCCAACAGAATTGGAGATTTAATTTTTTTTGGAGCAGGAAAAACTAGCCTCAATCCAAAGGTCTACGGACGTTCAACTGGAAAAAATAACTTTGTTCGAATTGGATCTTTTCTTTATAGTCTTGGTTCCTCGAAAGTTACTAACACTCCGGGCATAGCAACGAGCATTGCACCTAATGATTCTGGCGCTCCTGTTCTGAATGAACAAGGTTTTGTTATTGGAATTGCAGCAAAAAGCACGGTTTCCTGGACTGACGGAACTTTTTTTCCTTCTTTGAGTGTTACGACTTTGTTGACCTTTGAAGAAAACTGGAATTTTATTCAGCAAAATTTATGATGCGACAGACATGTACAAAGGCAAAGAAAAGCTAGTTCTGCGGGTAACACAATTAAAGGCACTGGCACTTAATCAAAGAATTCAATCTTTTCTTGAATAAGATTGAAAATGCTATAATTCAATTTTGAAAATAAAAATTAAAGAACAAAGAAAATTTTCTAGTTTTTCCACTTTATTGCTATCCTCGAAAGTATTTTTACCTAGGAAGCCCTAATGGAAATTATTAGCTCAACAAAAATTGAAAGGATGATCTTTATTATTAGAGATCAAAAGGTCATGCTTGATTCTAATCTTGCAAAGCTCTATGAGGTACCAACTGGACGAATGAATGAGCAAGTCAGAAGAAATCTTGATAGATTTCCTCCTGATTTTATGTTTCAGCTTTCAGGAGAAGAATTTAATGCACTTCGTAAGTTATCGGCCCCTCGTGAAGATAGCTGGGGCGGCAGAAGAAAGTTGCCATTTGTCTTTACTGAGTGCGGCGTTGCCATGCTTTCGTCTGTACTAAATAGTCCAAGATCTATTACTGTTAACATCGCTATTATGAGAACCTTTGTTCGTCTAAGAAGTTTTTTGGCGATGGAATCCACGTTAAATGAAAGAGTGGGAAAACTAGAGAAGAGTACTAATCAATTATTTAAGATTGTTTTTGAACGTTTGGATAACTTAGATGAAACTCTACCTGAACATCCTAAAGATAGAAAACGAATTGGCTTAGGCAGTGAAAAATCCAAATGATCCAACTTGATATCGCAATTTGCGATATCAAGTTGCGTTTGGTAACAGAACCCAATTTTGACTCTAGACTTCGAACCGTTCGATACTCATAATCGCTGGGAGTTAGTATTGCTCCCAGCAGTTTTCGCAAAATTTAGCTTTTCTATTCATTAAATTCTTCATTCCTGAGAAAAAGTCACAAAAGCCAAGATTATTTAAAAGTCTATGGTCCATGAACATGCAGTTTTTGAGTATGTAATTTTTATAGGAATTAAGGATTACAGAATACATGTGAATACACTTTGTTATCACTTCTATTGCACAGAGTTTGGGTTTAGGCTATATCTCCTGATATGAAGAATGCACCACAAATTTTAAGGGAAATACTAAGTGAAAGATCGGCCACTAATCCAAGATACTCATTAAGAGCATTTGCTCGTGACTTAGATATCTCTCCTCAACAGCTTTCTAATGTTATGAATGGACAACGGGGTTTTAGTCTTGAAGCCGCAAATAAAGTGATCAACAAACTAAATCTTTTGCCCCATCAAAGAATACTTTTCATTGAATCATTAAAGGCAAAGTTTTCTAAAAGCAAAACCCAAAGAACAATGGCGAAAGCTAAACTTAAAAGTTTTCAAACTTCGATACAAACAAAGAATCTTGAACTTGATTTATTTAAAACGATTTCAAATTGGTACCATTTTTCTCTAATTGAACTAATCAGAATTTCCAAGAAAGCTCAACTTACGATAAATGCTTTTTCAAAAAAATTAGATATTCCTGAAACAGAAATAACATTGGCGTTAAAAAGACTAGAAAGACTAAATCTTATAAGTAAAGAAAGTTCATACTGGGTAGTTAATCAAGATATCGTCATTGCTGATGCGGGGATTTCCACTGAGGCAGTGAAAAGCTTCCACAAACAAATTATAGAAAAGTCGATCCAAGCAATGTCTTTTCAAACTTCAGAAGAAAGATACGGTAGTTCCTCAACTTTACCCATTAAAGTGAAAGACTTAGAAAGGGCAAAGAAACTAATCAAAGACTTCCGTTTAGCATTTGATCAGGAAATGACAGACGCAGAAGACGCAGATGAAATATATGGATTAAGTATACAATTTTTTAGATTAACAAAATAAAAGGAGAATTTCCCATGAAAAAAAAGATGTCATTTTTTCTAATGATAGTGACGCTTTACTATTGGTCCAACAATTGCCTAGGTCAAGAGAACATTAAAATATTCAAACCTGCTACATCTTCGAAAGAAGGAGGGCATGTTGGTGGTGGAGATTCTGTGATCTGTTTTTCCAATGATATTGATAAAAATGGTAACTTGAATTCAAAGTATTTATACGCCCAATACACACTTGATTACTTGGTAGCATTTAACAATGGTACAGAACTGGCAGATTACTCTTCAAATCCTGAGGCGCTAGGTTCAATTATTTTATTGTTACAAAATAAAATTCCTAAATTTTCCACAGAATTTGAAAAATTCCTTCTAAGTTTCAATCAAAGTGGAAATGACTTACTTGCCAACTATCGATGGGTTTCAAAGGCAACTCAAAATATTCCTGACGAGCAAGTCTTTGATTTAAAACTACCAAATTTTTGTGAAGATGTATCAAGTCACCTACAGGGATTTAATCAAGCGATCTTTAGAAAGTCCTCTGGCAAATACGTTACTTTCTATTATTCTCCAAGAATATTTAAAAATGTCTCTTATAAGGGTGGTTTTGAAATAAAGGGATTGGAAAATAATGGGACTCAACTTTCCTGGATCCTTCTTCACGAATTTTTAAGAAATTATATTCAAGACGCGATTGAAATTAGAAGAATTACGGAACTATTTTTTTCTAAACAATTTAAAGCAGTCACTGAAGATCAACTAGTAAATTTTCTAACAAGCACTGGTATTGAAGAATACTATTTGAAATAGTAACAAAGCAAAAAACATAAGGCAATAACAGTTGTTGTCACATTTTATAAAAATATAATAGGAGAATTTTATGAAAAATCTTTTAATTGGATTATTAGCACTAGGAACTATTTCGGCTTTTGCAAAAAGTGAAAAATGTCTTAATCGCCTTGAAGCTAAAAAAGTATGTATTCAAGCAATTTTAGATCAAGACCTTGGTGGAGTCATCCATTTTGAGGTAACGAAAATTTCCCTAGGGCCTATCTTAAAAGGAACAAAAATAGTGGCCATGAAATGTAACTATTATACAAAATTATCAGGATCTTCAATTGGTGATATAGATGTCATAGGAACAATTACATTAGACAAAAATACATGTAATGTAATAAAGCAAGATATGGCAGAAGCCGAGTCGCTTTAAAAAAGTTAGATTTAAATTCATCTCCCAAATTTAAAAATAAAGAAAATCAGGGAAGCCAAATTATTTTTTCGAGATTTTCAAGACTAGGTGGCAGAAAATATTTTTTTGCTGTTGGCTTAATATAAAAAAAATACTTCATGCAATTTCTAAGAGATTGCAGAATTTTGTTTCCTATATTTTTCCGTAATGCATGAAAATTATTAATCGTGCGTATTCAACTACTTATTAGAACAGTGCACCACTTTGACAAGTACTCTAACACGCACGTAAGTCGACAAAAATTCACAACCCTCTCAATCTACCTATAATTTTGGATACAATTATCTCCAATGAATGCAAATTTATTTTAGCAATGACTGGCTTAATTATATTTTTATTTTTAACATTTTTAAAATTTCTAGAAAATTAAGATAAGTTGACGATGAGTTCACCTTATATCAAAAATCCTAAAATCCCATATTAAGTAAAAGAAATTTTATGTAAGCAAAACCCAAAAAAATTCTCTGAATTTCAATCCTTGGTCCATTTTCTTTTCACTTTGAAAAATTATCATTTCGCTAAACGAACTAACACTTATAACTAATCTATGTAGTCTATAAACAATAATGCCAAAAATTGTAGGCATTAACTAAATTTCTCAAAATACATAAAATTAGATAATTGGCCAATAAATCAAGAATCATTTTTGAATTCTATTAGAATAAAGGAAGGAAGTTAAATGATTAACAAATCCTTATTTTTTAATTTAATAACAGGAGGTTTATATGAAAAATAATTTAGTACTTTTGGCCCTGATTCTTAGTCCTATTGCTTATAGTATCCCTACTGCCGTTCTTTATCCCTGTGATAAAGTTCAAACGACTGTAGCTTATGCAAGCAACAACGGCCAATCCATTGTAAAAAATTATGCACCAAATAATAACTTTATAGGACTTTGTGAATATACTGGGTATGTAACAAATAATAATAAAAAGAAAAACTACATAACCCCTATGACAACTAATAGCGATTTAAATAATGATTATAATGAATTTAATGAAACGTTCCATATCGGCTCTATTAATTCAATAAATCCAGAATCACCAATTCTAGCAGATTCTCTGGTACAAAATTATGACTACTCAGAGGAATTACTAAATATCATTTCTCTGCAAACAGAATACGTTCCTATAAGACCTATTCCTAGCGACATGTCCTTTGGCTATATTAGAAAATTTGGTTTGATTGATTTTTACTATAAAAAAATAAAACATATCCAAATTGAATTAGACAGTGGTGCAGTACTTAGAATTGGAGAAGACGCTGATTTAAAACCAGGTATAACTATTCGAATAGCAGCTCTGTGTCCTAAAACTGTTTCCTATTACAAAGACTGTCGAGTTAAATTTTCTCAACTTCCACAAGTAACATACTAATATTTAAAAAAATGATTTAAATCATTCATGCCTGGTTAATCTAAACTTTCCAGGCATGTTATCACTAAAATGCTGGAATAATATTATAGTTCTAATTTCTTTGGAAGATAGTGATGCTCTTTAATAGAGATTTGCTTAATTGAGATTGCAGATGAAGATGGAATCGCGTCACCTATCTAATTTTGGACATATTTAATTAATGTCTTTTTTTTCGTTTAAAAGATGAGTGTACTAAGCTTTTTTCTTTTATCTCAGCACAAAATGATTTTATTTTTTTAACTTATTCCTGATTAGAAAAGACTATTGTTTCTAATTCCAACACATCTGGATATGGATTTTTGAGAAGAGAATTTAGAAATGATTATATAATTCTTTATCTGTTTATAAAGAAACGCATTTTTGAATCTATATAATTAAGCGATGGACGATCAATAAAGCTGGGTGAAAATAAACTTCCAGCTTATTTCTTCTAAAAATTTAAGCAAAAATAAAAAAATTCATAAAATCTCTATAAGATTAGCCCTTCGGAGCTTCACCCAAAACTGCCTGCGCCGATGACTAAAGAAAAAATGAAAGCCAATTTCACAAGATGCATTAGCCAATTTTGTGGAAATTAACAGGCTCACGTTAATTGTTCCAATCAATTTGAAATCGATTCTGATTCTATTTCGGCAGCAATTGCCAATAAAATTGGGCAATAGGGAGTTAAATTTTTACCTTAACTAATCGAAATCAACCTCAGTGCGTTCTATATTCCTTTAGTAGACTAAACTACAGATACAAAAAGGTGGTTTATCATGAAGATAATTATTGCTTGCCTAGTACTATTTTTATCATTGCAAGGTTGCAAAAAATCAGAAGAGACTACTAGTTTCAAATCTATCAAAGGCAACGAGGAAATGGGCAGTGGGAGTAATAACAATAATGAACCAAGCCCCGACCAAGGAAACGGACAAGATGATGATCCTTTACCGCCATTATCGCATTTTATTCCTAAAAGGGAGATCAGTTATTCTGGATACTGGCCATTCGAGGTTTATGCCCAAGAATTCGTAGAAAATTCTGGACCGAATTCTACTTTGATTAACTGTAGCGCTAAAACGCCTTCGCAAATAGCTCAATTTAACTTAAGACTTAAAAACGCTGCATATGAAATTGCATCTGGAAATTATGATCCCTCGAATTATCTCCATGAATTACTAGTCTATATAGGTAAAGACATATGTGAATGTGGTACGGTCATCCAGCGAGCAAGTACCCCGCAAAATCATTTATGGAATTCCAATTATGCTGATACTAATCTTTTGCGATCTTCTATCATATGGACTTATAGTGTCGAAGTTACTAGCTGTATTGATAGTAAATATTTTAATTTCAATGTTTCTTGCGCTGGAAATTTTAAGAACTAGAAATAAAAGTACAGCATACTCAAGTTTGCAAAAGATAAAATAATTATCAAGGCCCTTGGAAAATTCCAAGGGCTTTTTATTTTGTATATTACTCTTCAGCTACCGCTAAGCTGCGAGACATTTGATTTGCCCGCTCACTGCTTGCTTATTTTTTAATTTGTTTGAAATCTAGTGCAGAAAAATTATTAAATTTCTTGTTAAGAAGCAAGCCAGGAACTTGGCCTAGATCATGGCCTACCTAGAGTGAAAAAAAATATTTTTTAAATGCCATTTAGAATAAATGAAATCAAAGACTTTACAAATATGCTGCCCATCACAATTTTCTTATCATCTGTTCGGAATGGCGGAGAGTGAGGGATTCGAACCCTCGAACGGATTTCTCCGTTACACGCTTTCCAAGCGTGCTCCTTCAACCACTCGGACAACTCTCCATTTCTTAGAATAAACTTGAATTTCTTAAAGAAGTTAACGCGGTTTCACAATAAACTCAAGACTTTGATGAATAGGATGATCTTTTATTCTTAAAAAAATCAGACAATAATTTTCCACATTCATATTGTTCAATACCACCTACACACTGAATTTGGTGATTTAACCTTTTATCCTGTTGAAAATGATAACCCAAGCTAATTGATCCTCCCTTAGGATCATAAGCACCAAATACTAATTTTTTTACACGTGCCTGAATGAGTGCATTAAAACACATGGGACATGGTTCAAGAGTCACATATAGCGTTGTATTTAATAAGCGCCAATTTTTTAATTTATCACCAGCCTCAATCAGACAAAGAATTTCAGCATGGGCACAAGCATTAAATGTTGATTCTTTTTTATTATGTTGCCTCAGGATTTCATTCCCAGACTGATCAACTAATATTGCTCCAACTGGCACTTCGTCAAAGTTAGTTGCAATTTTTGCCTCTAAAATTGCTTGTTTTATATAAAATTCATCTTGAATAATTTCTTTTAAATCCATATAAATCATAATGATTATCTTTAATTATATTTTAAATCGTTCTTCTGTTTTTCGATTTACTTCTTCTCTCCAATGGTCCATCAAATAGGAGAGCGTCACTTTATCTTCTTTATTATTGACGATAAATTTAATTCCATAGGAATTTCCCCTTCCAGGGATTGCATCACTTATAGTAGTAAGAGCAACGTTTATTTCGATTAGCCTATCATCGACTAAACATGAAAGAAAACCAGAAGATGGAATTTGAAATTCCATGAAAGAGGTAAGACATCCTGCACCTCTTCTCAAATCACTGAGACGACAGTCTGATCCCTGCTCTCGATAATTTTGCTGAGGATTATTATTAGTCAGATAAAACGTAGCTTTTAAATCACTCCTAAATCTAAAATCATACTCCCACCAATTAAAAATGGGATAATACATTGGCGTACTCATAAAATAACAAATTAAAATAAGTATAACTATATTACAAAAATATAATACGGCAGTAGACAAAAGCTGATCAAATGCCACTGATTTAAATAATAGAAAAAATGCATAACAAAAAAAGAAAAAAGTTAACCCCCAAAAAGAATAAAACAATCCCTTGAGCGATTTCCCATGAATTTTAAAAAATAAAATTGAAACGATTAATGTCGATAAATCATAAAGCAAAGAAAATGGTTTTAACCAAATAATTTCTAACAGTAAGGCTAAATAAAAATTAAAAATTAAAACATAGAACAATCCAATACTAAGATGGTGGAATTTTCTATAGTTAAAACTTGAAGCAATATCTCTTTGGGCAAAAATACTCAACCTCCAAAATGGAAGAACTAATATTATAATATTATTCTATCTTTATATTAATTCTTTGTAGAGATCATTAAGAATAATTGACTGATTATTTAAATCAAGATCTCAAAAAATGAAGAAATTTTATCTTTTATATATCAATGCCAGTATAATATTTAATAGGCTGGGGTGAGGAGATATTCTAATGAGTGGTCTGATAAATTTCGTTATACTTTTTATATTATTCATTTCAACTGTACAAGCTCAAAAAATTTTAAAAGTAAGGGGAAATAAAGTTGTCATTAGCATCAAATCAATCAGTGTTAATGAAGATGATATTTTGGATGTTAGCTCCGATGGTTTTGCGGCAGGAAAAATTAAAATCATTTCTGTCGGTGGAAAAACTGCCATTGGAAAAATAATTGAAGGATCGGCCCTCGTAGGAGATGTTGTTGGCGGTGGGAGCGGAGAGAGTAATGGAAGCAAATCTTCCTCATCAGATTTTAGTAATAGTGAAAGCAGTTCAAGTAGTGATGATGACTTTAACCCTGCTGGAAAAAGTAGAGGTTCAAAATCAAAAGGATCCTCTCGAAAAAGCGGTGGCGGTGAATGGGCAATCTACGCAGGTCTAGCATTTGTCATGAATGGCCCAATATCATCGGAACAAGGAGATTATGCTCAAGATGCTCTTAGTGGCCCACAATTTAAGGGGGAATATAAACGTGGAAAATCCTCCTACCATTTTGGACTGCAATTAATTTCTGGTGGCGCAACATTCCAACAAAAATCAAGTTCAATTAGAATTACAAATATAGACATTAGTGCAACTAACTTATTTTTTCACAAAGCAACTTTTATTTCAAAAAGTTTTTATTGGAAAATGGGTGGTGAATTTAGCATGCTTACTGTTGATGATACGATTACAATTACTTCAACAAATCCTACTATTACCGGCAAGCATTCATTAGATTTAAAAGGACTTGGTGGAGTCGGAGGAATTGGATATAATTTAAATTTTGGAAATTGGGTTTCACAAGCTGAATTCCTAGCACAAGTTGATTATTATTTTTCTAATTCTTCAACACTTCCATCGAGCATTAGCCAAAATTTTGAGGTAGGATCATTTTTAACATATGGCATACAAATTGGACTCAACCTCGGATACAAATTTTAATCAAAATCAACTTCACTTATTTTGTCTCCAGGGTTTTGGAAATTCACTTGTTAATTGGAAACTTTTTGAATCGCTACAAAAAAACTACCCGATAACATTACATCTTTATAATAATGGTAGTTCACAGTTTTTCATTGATTTAGGATTTAATGTTATTCAATATTCAAAAAAAATTGATCTATTTAAATTTCGACATTTAATTGGAACCATTGCCTTTCTTTTTCCTCAAGGCAATAGGGAATGGGCAAGAGGCTTAACCTGCTTAAAAAATCCATGCAATTTTTATTTTCATCGTCATAAAAATAATTTTTTATCTAATTATTTCTATTCAAAAAATGCCATTCAAATTGACCAAAATCTTCATGATTTGGAAAATAATTGGAAATTACTAAAATATTTTTTAAAGTCAGAAACTCCTCCAATATCTCAAATGTCTAAATTACATTTAGGTTCAAATAAAAAAATTTTACTAATACACCCAACTGCTTCAACTCCATTTAAGTATTATCCCACTACATTTTGGAATGAGTGCCTCGAGCACTTTGAAAAATCATATGATGAAATTGAAATATTTTGCGGAAAAAATATGGATGAAATTGATTTCTGCAATAAAATAAAACGTCTAAAAACAATTTTAAGTATCAATAAACCATTCAACTACTTAAAAAAAAGAATGCTCGAAGCAAATTCATTTATTGGCCTTGATTCCGCACTCGTACATCTGGCCTCTTATTATTCACTTGAGACAAAAGTTCTGTGGTCTTTTGCAGACCTGCACCGAATTTACCCCTACAATACCAATGCATCGATTTATTGTCCTAGTGAAGTTAAAAATGCAATATATTTCAACTACCCAAATCAATTAATTCCTGGAATCGCAAGGGCAAACTTTTTTCAAATGTTAAATACAAAAAGCCATGAAACTATAGGCAGCTTAAAAATACCCATCACTTATTTCTAATATAATTAAATTGTTTCTATAGATTGAACTACTATCTTTGGGCCATCTTTGAATTTCGAATAAATTTTTGACATTCTTTCTCTATAATCTATATTTATAAAGCTACTTGGGATTTCAATTGATAAAAAAGAGCATTGGTCTTGAAAAATTTTTTCTAAACTTAGTAATGCTGAAGTTGAAAAGCCAATAACTTGTCTTGGTAATTTCCTCTCCTTAACAAAGTAATATTCAATACAATCTTCTATTTTCAACAATTCAATTCCTGGAATTTTTTTTAATTTTTCGAGAATTTCTTTAGGTTCATATCGGTGAATAATATATTTTACTCGTTTAAATTTCTCTAAAATTTTTGACATAAAATTTAAATAATCATCCTCAGAGACTTCCTTTAGGGTTAAAGGTTGCCCAAGAAAAAAAACTTCATTGCTTTTATCAAAACCTACTATTTTACTTTTTAAATTCTTAAAATGATTCTCTTGTATTTTGGGGTGATATGATTTTAAAAAATATGATGTAAAAATGACATCAGGAATAATATTTTCAAAATCTGACCCTAGAAAGAACCTCTTGATCATTTTTTTTATAAAACTATATTTAAAATCAATATTATCTTTATTATGCAAAATTTTATCCATTGCAAAAAGCAGGTGAGTTCCTTCATCAAAAAGGATTACTTTATCTAAAATTTTTCTTTTTTTTAAAACATCCACTGCAAAACTAACTAAATGTGATCCTGTCATACCTGTAAAAATTCTTACATTGGAATAATTCACAAGTATTTTTTTTAAATAAAAATACCTCGTAAGTCTATCAAAGAAATTTTGAGGATTATAATTAATATGCTGATCAACCTTGATCAAATTTAAGGTGTTCATTAATTGAGTTTCGGACAAGCTTCCTTTTACAAATGTAGAAATGATAATGTTTTTATCATTTCTATTTTCAGAGAACTCTAAGCAAGATTCTGCAGCACAAATTAATTGCAATGGACTACTATGAACAAAATAAATATTAACCATCATATTAAAATTTCTTTTTCACATTAATTCGATTTATACAAATCTAAGGCTTTCAACCTTTGAACATCGTGATCCACTATGGGCAGTGGATAATTTCCCAGTCGAGTGCTTTGAGGTTTGTGCAATTCTGCATCAGCTACATCTTTCAACTCTGGAATAAATTTTTTTATATAAATACCATTTGGGTCAAATCTTTTACTCTGAAGCCATGGATTAAAAATTCTAAAATAAGGTTGAGGATCACAACCAGTTGAAGCGGCCCATTGCCAGCCTCCATTGTTACTGGCCAAATCACCATCAAGAAGCATTTTCATAAAATAGCGTTCTCCCCATTGCCAATTAATCAGCAAATCCTTTGTTAAAAAACTGGCCACAATCATTCTAACTCTATTATGCATCCATCCAGTTTGATTTAACTGTCTCATTCCAGCATCAATAACTGGAAAACCAGTCATTCCATTTTTCCAAGCCTCAAAAAATTTCTCATTATTCTGCCATTTTAATTCTTTAAACTTTAAAAGAAATGATTCATTCTCAACGCGTTGATTTCTAAAAATAATATGATAATAAAATTCACGCCAAATTAGTTCCGATAAAAATTTATCACAACTACTCTTTAATTTTGGCAAGTGTGCCAAATTAAATAAATCTAATATGGCAATAACTTGCAGTGTTGTAATAGATCCATTCTTTAAATATATAGACAATTGAGAGGTGCCAGAAAGCGAAGGTATATCTCTATCAATTTCATAATTTTCTATATTTTTTTTAAACTCCTCACAACATTGTCGTGCAGCTATAAAACCAGCAATAGGATATATTGAATCAGGCAAAGTTTTATTTTTATTATTTTCAGCAAAAAATTGATTTAAAATTTTATCTGTTTGATTTTTATAGTTTTCATAATAGTCCCACGTAATTTTACCTTGATTAGACCCATAGTTAAATTTTAATGTTTTTTTTAAATTGTCTTCTCCAAAAACAAGTAATTTTTTTTTGAAAATTTCACGCCATTTTTTTGCAAATGGTGTATAGACTTGATAACCTGACAATTCTAAATCTGACTTATGCAAATCATTTGGATGAATGACTAGATGATCCTTAAAAAAATGGATATGAGATCCCTTATTTTCAATTAATAATTTTATTTTTTTATCTCTTTCAATAGCAAATGGTTCATAGTCTTCATTGGCAAAAATTTCAATTTCTTTTTTTGAAGATTTTTCAAAAATTTTTTCCCAAGTGATACTTGGACCTTCATCAAAAATGAGCAAATCCGATCCAATTAATCTAAGTGATTTTTTCAATTCAACTAATGACATTAAAAAAAAATGAAACCTATTGGCAGAAAAATCAGCGCGACTTAAAAAAGTGCTATCAAAAATAAAAATCCCACAAATATTCCCATTGGATTTTTTGAATGCTTGACTGAAAGCAAAGTTCCCTTCTAGTCTAAGATCACGTCTGAACCAATGAAGTGCTATCATAATATATTATGTACTACCTTTACCTAAAAACTAACATTAAAACGAAAATATGTCCGATAGAATAAAACATATTTTACAACTTTCGCTTCCTATCGTTTTATCCATGATTGGCATTATGTTTATGCAATTTGTGGATTTAATTTTTTTAGCTAGATATTCTTCCGTGGCCACTGCAGGGGTAGGGGCAGCATCCTCAATATTTATACTTTTTTTCATGTTTTGCGTTGGTAGTATAAGTGGACTAGACGCCTACTGCTCTCAGTACTTTGGTGCAAATAATTTTTCAAAGGCTCAGCATTATTTATCACAAAGTGTTTGGATAGGATTTCTATTTTCAATACCTTTTCTCCTTTTGTTAATTTGTTTTGGAAATCAACTAATCGATTCCTTGAATCTTGTTAATGAAATTTTGCCTGCCACAAAAATCTCTCTTTTTTATCACGCCCTTGGACTTCCTTTTCTCATCCTCTTTCAAAGTTTAAAAAATTTCTTTCAGTCCTTTGAAAAAATTAAGCCCGTTTTAATCTCACTGTTTTTGGCCAATATTTTAAATGCTATACTCAATTACATTTTAATTTTTGGACACTTTGGATTTCCAGAATTAGGAGTAGAGGGCTCTTCAATTGCGACTTTAGCTTCTAGAGTTTTGCTTTTTTTTACATTGTTTTTTTATTTTAAATATTGTTTTATCAAAAAGGTAATACTTAATTTTTTTCCTCATCATTTTGAAATCACTACTTTAAAAAATCTCTTAAAAATAGGATTTCCTGCCTCATTTCAACTCATGGGGGAAGTGGGTTTATTTGCTGCAACTTCTATTTTGGCTTCAAAGCTTAGTGCAATTGAAAGCGCTGCCCATCAGATTGTCTTAAATATCGCAAGCCTCTCATTTATGGTTCCCCTGGGTCTTTCAATTGCTGGATCTGTATTAGTTGGACAAAATTTAGGTTCTAATAAACCTTTGGAAGCTAGAAAAGTGGGAAATATTATCATTTTATTATCTATTTTTGTGATGTCACTATCATGCATTATTTTCTTTATTTTCCCTCATGGTCTTCTATTTCTATACACAAACAACCGTGAAATTATTAAGGTGGCCATCACTCCACTTCTTCTTGCAACTCTATTTCAACTTTTTGACGGAACACAGGTGGCCCTTGTTGGTTTATTGCGTGGAGCAGGTGAGACGAAAAAACCTGCAATCCTTAATCTTATTGGTTATTGGATTGTGGCACTACCCATTGCTTATTACTTATGTTTTGAACTGAATTATCGATTAAGCGGATTATGGATTGGATTAGCAATTGGTCTTGCAATTTCGGCAATTTCTCTTCTAGTTATCTGGATAAAACTCCCTCTAAAAAAAATTATTTAAAGGGAGATTCATATCATCATTAAATTTTTTTCTTCTTCTACTCTCTTCTAACTAACAAATCTACTCTGAAATAGTCAATGATAGCGTCATCTTCATAATAAAGCTGCAAACCACCCTTACGGTTTAATCTATTTAAAAAGGGAAGTTCATTGGATAGATCAATAATTTTTACAATTGTTGTCATATCTCCATCAACTTTTTCAAAATCTAAACTATCTCTTTTAACTGAATAAACTTTTTTATAAGGACAATTTAAATTACGTAGTCGATTATATTTTTCCCCATAGACAACGAAATGGTCTGTATCGGTATTTTCATAATCATTTTTTACCTTCGCTCTAAATTTAACAGCTCCACAGACAATTCTTCCTCGATAGTCTCTTAAATTAAATTCAGAAGCAGTATAATGATCAAATGGAATGACAGCTGTATCAAACCAACTATTGTATGATTGATCGTTTTTATAATAGTGAGCTAACGTACGTAAGAATCTTTTTGATGGAGGAAAAATACCTTTTTCAGGTTGAAAAAAATTATCAATTCCACCATCAACTATAGTCAATTTTGAAAATTTTTCCGGATCATAATTATTTAAACAACTAACTTTATCTTCAGGATTAGGTTCTAAACCAATAGTTGTAGGTATTGGTGTTGGAGTTGGCGTTTCAGTAGGAATCTCAGTAGGTATAACAGTCGGTATCTCCGTTGGTATTTCTGTTGGAATTTCCGTTGGAATAAATGTTGGGGTTGGCGTTGCCGTAGGAATCTGTGTGGGAACCTCAGTTGGTGCTTGAGTAGGTGTAAAAGTAGGCGCTGGAGTCACAGTAGTTGTAGGAAGTGGTGTTACCACAACTGTGCCTGTTGGATCAGGAGTAGGAGTTGTTGTAGGTGTTCCTGCCCCAATTTCTCCCTCAGTACTAATATTTGGAGCTTTTAAGTGAGAATTATTTCCATCACAGGATGTAAAAATCAGCACTGTTATCAAACCAAAAAATAGTTTTTTATTATTCATTTTAAACTCCGGCATAATAACAATTATTTTTTTTGATCATTTTATTGATCATCATTTATTTAAGCATTTAAAAAATGGCTCTAGCAACTGATTCTACGGCTTCAGACTTCCCCATACTATAAAAATGCAAACAGGGAACTCCTGCAATTTTTAAGTCCCTTGCCTGCTCAATGCACCACTCCACACCCACTTTTCGCACGTCCTGATCAGATGTACAAGACTCTATTGCCTCTGATAACTCCATGGGAATATCCACATGAAAAGCACTTGGTAGGATCTGAAGTTGCCTTCTATTAGTTATGGGCTTTAATCCCGGTATGATAGGTACATTGATATCAATTGCTCTACATCTATCTACAAAATCAAAATAGAGCCTATTGTCAAAAAACATTTGGGTCACAATATAGTGTGCACCTCTATCCACTTTCATCTTTAAATATTTTAGATCACTTTGGACGTTCGGTGATTCGAAATGTTTTTCTGGATAACCTGCCACTCCAATACAAAAATCAGATTTCATGGCAAACTTAATATCTTCGTCTTGGTATTGCCCATTGTTCATTTTCGTAATTTGTTCAATTAGATCAACGGCATAATTATTGCCGTTTGGCTCCGCTTGGAATTTGCCTTCAGTTTTTATAGCATCGCCCCTTAAGGCCATGACATTATTAATACCTAAAAAATTTAAATCTATCAGAGCATTTTCAGTCTCTTCTTTGCTAAAACCACCACAAATAATATGTGGAACAGTTTCCACATGATAGCGATTCATGATTGCAGAACAGATCCCAACTGTTCCAGGTCTTTTTCGAGTAATTCTTTTTTCTAATAAACCACTTTGCTTTTCCTTATAAAGATATTCTTCTCTATGATAAGTCACATTGATAAAAGAAGGTCTAAACTCCATTAGTGGAGCAATATGTTGATATAGAGCATTTACTCCTTCTCCTTTTAGCGGAGGCAGAAGTTCAAAAGAAAATAGGGGACTCGTTGATTTGTTTATAACATCAATGACTTTTGCCATGCTGCGATTTCCTGCTGTGAGTAATAGGGAAGTTTTTTTTGATTGTATTGCTTGATTTGCGATTGGTCGATTTTTCCAACATTAAAATATCTCGCTTCAGGATGAGAAAAATACCAACCACAAACACTTGGACCTGGGTTCATGGCATAATTTTCAGTTAATTGAAGATTAAGTGATTGTGTCACTTTAAGTAATTCAAACAACTTTCTTTTCTCTGAATGATCAGGACAGGCAGCATAACCTGGAGCAGGACGAATTCCTTGATATTTTTCTCTGATCAAATCTTCTTTTAAAAAATTTTCCTTTGGGGCATATCCCCAGAATTCCTTACGCACTAATTCATGTAAATATTCAGTGCATGCCTCAGCTAATCTATCAGCAAGAGATTTAATCATAATCGATTGATAATCATCCTGCTTTTCTTTAGCAAGCTGATCAGCATATAAGTCAAATTCTTCTCCCATAGTTACTGCAAAGGCTCCGATATAATCCCTTGCCCCATCCCTTAAACTATTTTTAGGAGCAATAAAATCACTTAAACAAATATTGGGAGCTTCGGTTTGTTTCTTCTGTTGCCTTAACATTTCCAATCTAAATGGGATAACAGCATCCTCAAAAATAATTGATTCATTTTCTGAATACACTTGATAAAAACCAAACACTGCTTTTCCACACATTTCTGGGCGAAGTGAAAGTTTTGACAGCATTAACTGAGCTTCTTTAAATAATATTGTTGCCTGCTCTCCATACTCACTATCAGTTAGAATTTTAGGATAAGTACCTTTCAATCTCCATGTATGAAAATAAGGAGTCCAATCTATATAAGGAATTAAATTTTCAATATGAATTCTATGAATAACTTTATTTTGACCCGTTATTTTAGGAATAGGAGGCTGATAATTTTTCCAATCAAATTGAAATTTATTTGCCCTAGCCACTTCAATTGAGATTAGATGTGTATCTTCTTTATTTTGTTCGTGTACCAATCTTTGATGTTCATATTCTTTTTTTATTTCAAGCCAAGCTTGCTCTTTTGTCTCAGTCTCATTTGAAATAATTCTACTTAAAACTGATACTGCCTTAGAAGCATCTGGAATATGTACAACTTGTCCTGGAAAATTTGGCTCAATTTTAACCGCAGTATGAAGTCTTGATGTTGTAGCGCCTCCAATCAAAAGTGGTATATTGAATTCTTCTTCTTTCATTTTTTTGGCTACGTAACTCATTTCTTCAAGTGAAGGAGTTATTAATCCACTTAACCCAATGGCATTAACTTGGTGAGCTTTAGCTTCACTTAATATTTTTTCGCAGGAAACCATTACGCCTAAATCAATCACCTCATAATTATTGCATTGTAAAACAACGCCCACTATATTTTTTCCAATATCGTGAACATCACCTTTTACAGTCGCAAGTAATATTTTTTTTAATTGTGTGACTTCATTCTTATTAACTTTTTGTAATTCAATTTTTGGCGTAATAAGTGAAACCGCCTTCTTCATCACTCTCGCACTTTTAACAACTTGCGGAAGAAACATTTTTCCAGATCCAAAAAGTTCTCCAACTTGATTCATACCATCCATCAATGGTCCTTCAACAAGATCAATGGCCTTAGGATATTTTTCTAATGCAATTTCTGTATCTAAAAATATAAATTCATCAAGCCCATGTACAAGTGCGTATTTAAGCCTTTCTTCCACCGCCAAATCTCGCCATTCATTCTTTTTTACACTATTTTTTTCAACTGCATGATCACTATGCTCTTGCCCATATTTGATAAGCATCTGTGTTGATTCTAGATTTCGATTAAAAATGACATCTTCAACCAATATTAAAACTGACTTATTAATTTCATCGTATTGCTGAATAGATTTTGGATTTATAATCGCCATATCTAATCCAGCTTGCGTTGCATGATATAAAAACGCTGAATTCATGGCATTTCTAATAACGGAATTACCTCTAAATGAAAATGACAAATTACTCAATCCCCCTGAAACGAGAGCTCCAGGCAAATTGTCCTTTATCCACTTCACAGCTTTAATAAAATCTATTCCGTAATTTTGATGTTCTTCAAGGCCAGTTCCAATGGCCAAAATATTTGGATCAAAAATAATAGATGTTGGAAACATTCCCACTGAATCAACTAATAAATCATAGGATCTTTTGCAAATCTCAATTTTTCTTTCAAAACTATCTGCTTGGCCCAATTCATCAAAGGCCATCACTACAACTGCTGCACCGAATGAATGAATAATCCTAGCTCTTTCTAAAAAAGTTTTTTCACCATCTTTTAGTGAAATTGAATTGACAATACCTCTTCCCTGTAAGCATTTTAGTCCTGTTACTAAAACTTCCCAATTGGATGAATCAATCATAATTGGAACTTTAGCAATATCAGGTTCTGAAGCTATAAAATTTAAAAATTTTCTCATGGCCTCTACACCATCAATCATTCCCTCATCTAAATTCACATCGATGATATTAGCACCCTCTTCTACCTGCTCTCTAGCTACAGTTAAGGCCACCTCATAGGCATTTTTTTCAATTAATTCACGAAATTTTTTTGATCCAGTTACATTTGTCCGCTCGCCAATTTGAGTAAAATTCATTCCCTTAAATTGTTTATAGGGTTCTAATCCTGTTAAAAAAATATTTCTATCTTTAATATCTAATTTTTCTAAAAATGGTCGAGGTTGATGATGTCTTGATAATTTTGAAATCGTTTCAATGTGTTTTTCAGTAGTTCCACAACAACCTCCCACAATATTTACCGTACCAGCTTTCATCATCTTTTCTAAAATGGCACCCATATGTTCATGATCATGATCATATTCTCCTAGCTGATTTGGAAGTCCAGCATTGGGGTAAACCGAAATGGGAAACTCACAATAACGGGCTAATTCCTCAATATAAGGCGCCATTAGATCTGCACCAAGGGCACAATTAATACCAAGACTTAAAAGTGGAAAATGGGCAATTGAATGGTAAAAAGCTTCAAGTGTTTGTCCTGATAGTGTTCTTCCAGATTGATCAACGATTGTGACAGATAACATTACTGGAAAATTATGAAGATTTTTTTCGCTTAGAGTATCAAAAACTGCTTTTAATGCCGCTTTTGCATTCAGTGTATCAAATACTGTTTCCACTAAAATAATATCAACTCCACCATCAAGTAAGCCTCTCGTTTGCTCTACATAGGCATCATATAGTTGATCAAAATTCGTGGCCCTATATTCGGGACGATTGACATCGGGGGATAGTGAGCATGTTTTACTGGTAGGACCAATTGCACCTGCCACATAGCAAATTCTATTCTCATAGGTAAATTCCAAAGCTACTTTTTTTGCTAACTTTGCAGCTTCAATATTTAATTCATAGGCTAAATCAGATAAATCATAATCTAGCAGTGAAATTCGATTTGAATTAAAAGTATTGGTTTCAATAATATCAGCACCAGATTCAAAATATTTTCTATGAATTTCTTCAATGATGGCCGGTTTTGTTAAAACCAATAAATCATTATTTCCTTTTAACGAAATTGAATGATCTTTAAACCTTGATCCACGAAAATCGCTCTCTTCCAAATGATATTTTTGGATCATAGTGCCCATTGCACCATCGAGAATAAGAATTTTTTTCTTTAATAAGTCTTTAATATTTGATTTCAATTTTTGCATACTCACACTATCCTACTTTAGAAATATTAAATAAATATACTAAAATAACTTATCAGGAATTGATTATTATCATGATAAATTCTATTGAAATTTTTCTCAGTTTTATCACTGCCTTTCTAGTTTGTTTCTTCGCAATTCCATCAATTATAAAAGTTTCTCATCTCAAAAACCTACATGATGATCCAGATGAAGATAGAAAAATTCATCAGAATTCAATTCCAAATCTTGGAGGCCTTGCCATTTTTGCTGGACTTATTTTCAGTGCTACTTTTTGGGCAAACTCGCTAGAATGGAAAGATTTGCAATATATTATTAATGCATTGCTCATTCTTTTTTTCATTGGATTAAAAGATGATCTAGTAAAACTCAGTGCTCCCAAAAAATTATTGGGACAAATTCTCGCGGCCATAATCATTATTTTTTTTACCGATCTAAAATTCACTAGTTTTTATGGACTATTCGGTATTTTTGATATTCCTTACTATGTAAGCTGGACCATCACCCTATTTTTCATTGTAGGAGTAACTAATGCCTTTAATCTCATAGATGGTATAGATACTTTAGCAGCTATGCTTGGGATTATGACCTGCGCTAGTTTTGGAATTTGGTTCTATCTTGCCCAATACCATCATTACTCATTACTTGCATTTTGCCTCTCCGGATCATTGTTAGCATTTCTATATTTTAATTGGTCTCCAGCAAAAATTTTTATGGGTGATACTGGATCCCTTATTTTGGGATTAAGTTCTGCAATAATGGCCATTAAATTTATTGAATCAAATCGATTTTTATCCTCACATGAATACTATAAAGTTTATTCATCTCCAGCAGTTGCTGCTGGAATATTAATGGTGCCCATTCTAGATACAATAAGAGTTTTTTTCGAACGTATTATCAATAGGCGCTCGCCCTTTTATCCTGATAAAAGACACTTACACCATTTGGCCTTAGGTAAAGGCTGGAGCCATGTCAAATCATCTTTAATCATTACAGGTTATAATTCTCTCATCATCTTGATGGTCTTTAATTTACAACTTAAGCAAGGAGAGCTAACTTTAGGGATCATTCTTTTGTTTTATGTCTTTTTTGTTTATTATCTTAAAAGAAAATAACATTTTTTATTATTTAAATGGTTAAAATTTGAATGTCTCATTTTGAAAAAAAAACTCTAACGATAATAAATGAGACGGCCGGATCGCCCTACCATGGAATGGTCTATAGGAACTATTATATTGCCAAAGAGTTGATTAAACAGGGACACCGCGTACAAATCATTTCTGCATCTTTCTTTCACAATTTTTCCAAGCTACCAAAAACAACCGGTTTTTTTACTCATGAAGTGATAGATGGAATTGATTATTGGTGGGTCAAAGTTCCAAAATATTCTCAGTCGAGAAGCTTTGGTAGATTGTTCAGCATGTTTATCTTTCCAGTCATGCTTTTATTTTTTCCCAAAAAAAAATTAATTAATCCAGATGTCATTATTGTTTCGGGTCCTCCCCATTTATCTATTCTCATTGGATGGATATGGTCTAAACTTTTTCGATCAAAATTAATTTATGAAGTTAGAGATATTTGGCCTCTGACTATACAAAAGCTTGCAGGTTTGAGCAAATGGAATCCTCTCATTGTTTTCTTTTCCATCATCGAATGTTTTGCTTATAAAGTTTCTAGCCGCGTTGTATCTGTGCTAGCACATTCATACAAACATTTTCTCAAAAAAGGGATGAATCCAGATAAATTTGCCTACATTCCCAACGGAGTTTCTCTCGAGGAAAGTAATATTTTTGAAAGCCATACTTCTAGAAAATTAGCTATTTTGAAAAAAAACAAATTTATTATCATTTATGCTGGAGCTATTGGAATTGCTAATAACTTAGATCAATTCGTAAAAACGGCTAAATTATTTGTTGAAGACGATCGATTTCATTTTGTCATTGTTGGAAATGGATCACTGAAAGCTGATCTCATGGAAGATTCTAAAAGCCTTCCAAATATCAGTTTCTTTGACCAAGTTTTAAAAAATGAAATTCCAGGAATACTTGCTCAAGGACACATCGGTTATCTTGGCCTTAAAAAATCAGATGTCTTTAGTTTTGGAATCTCTCCAAACAAACTTTTTGATTATATGGCCGCAAAGCTTCCTGTGATTATGGCAATTGATACTGATGATAATATAGTCGGAAAAGCTCAATGTGGTTTTATTATAAAAAGCTGTGCACCTGAAGAAATTAAAGAAAAAATTCTAGAACTTTATAATCTCGGCGAGATTAGACTTTTAGAGCTTGGCCAAAATGGCAGAAAATATCTAGAAAAATATCATTCCTACAAAAGTCTTGCTTTGCAATACAACGCCATCTTTGACCTTTAACTATTTAGAGGATACATGAAAACGAACACTGAAAATAAATCCCACCAACATAATAGTGACTTTAAAAAACCTAAAATTATTGCTGAAATTGGTTGTAATCATAAGGGTGATTTATCTGTTGCCAAGGAAATGATTCAAATTGCAACCACTTATTGTAAGGCTGACTATGTTAAATTCCAAAAAAGAAATCCTAAGGAATTACTTACTACAGAAGAATATCACTCGCCTCATCCCAACCCAATGCATAGCTATGGAAAAACCTATGGAGAGCACCGTGAATTTCTAGAATTTAATATTGATGAGCATAGACAACTTCAATTGTGGTGTAAAGAACTTGGCATTGGATACTCAACATCAGTTTGGGATATTAGCTCTGCAAAAGAGATTCTTCAATTAAACCCAGAATTTATTAAAATTCCATCTGCTTGCAATCTTCATTTTCCACTTCTCGAAGTGCTTATTAATGAATTTAAAGGTGAAATTCATCTCTCTCTTGGAATGACTACAAAAGAAGAAATGGAAAGTATTGTCACTTTTTTTGAAAAAAAAGGTGCTAATCAAAGACTTGTTTTATATTCCTGCACCTCTGGATACCCCGTACCATTTGAAGATATTTGTCTCCTAGAAATTTCTCAATTAATGAATCAATACAAAAATAGAGTAAAAGAAATTGGCTTCTCAGGACATCACTTAGGTATTGCTGTGGATATTGCTGCTTTTACACTAGGCGCTACTTGGATTGAAAGACACTTTACTCTTGATAGAACTTGGAAGGGCACTGATCACGCTGCCTCACTTGAACCAGACGGTCTTAGAAAAATGACTAGAGACTTAAAAAATGTTTATAAAGCATTAAAATATAAATCGAAGGAAATTCTAGATATCGAAACAACGCAACGAAATAAATTAAAATCTAATTCTATTAAATATTTATAAATTTATAAAAAAACAAAACATTAACAATCATGAAAACAAAAAACTACATTGCTCTTATTCCCTTAAGGGGTGGTTCTAAATCTATTCCTCTAAAAAATATTCAAATTATTGCAGGTAAACCACTTTTTTATTGGTCAACTAAGGCTGCACTAGATTCAAATATTTATTCTAAAATTTTTATTTCAACCGATTCTATCGAAATTAAAAAAACTGTTTCAGACTATTTTTCAAGTTCGATTAATAAAGAAATTGAAATAATAGATAGACCTGCAGAAATTTCTCAAGATGATAGTTCATCAGAGGAAGTTTTGCTACATACATTAGATTATTGCAATATAAAAAATTATCCCTGTGACATTATATCACTAGTACAAGCTACAAGCCCTCTAACCACTGCAATTGATTTTATTAATGCCAAAAATCAATTTGAAATGGAGGTTGCTGATTCTCTCGTAACTGGAACAATAGATAAAAGATTTTACTGGGATAAGAATACAAAATCTCCCATAAATTATGATTACAATCAACGACCAAGGAGACAAAATTTTAAAGGTTTATTTCAAGAAAATGGAGCATTTTATTTTACCAAAATTGATCTTTTAAAAAATAAAAAATCTCGGCTAGGGGGACAAATTTCACTTTTTCTTATGAATGAAGAAAATTCAATTGAACTTGATGAACCTATTGATTGGAAATATCTTTCCCAAATTTTGATTTCAAAAAATAAATCTTCCATTCTAAATAATAATAATAATAATAAAATAAAAGCATTAATTCTTGATGTTGATGGAACATTAACTGATGCAGGTATGTACTATGATGAAAACGGAGAAGCATTAAAGAAATTTAATACACGAGATGCACATGGTATTAAACTGCTCGAAAAAATTGGCATTATGACTTGTATCATAACAGCTGAATCAAGTCCAAGGGTTCATTCAAGAATGCATAAACTTGAAATTAAACATTACTTTCATGGAATAAAAAATAAATTAGAAATCCTAGAACATTGGAGAAAAGAGCAAAATTTAAAATGGGAAGAATTGGCATATGGTGGTGACGATATTAACGATTTAATTTGTATGCAAAAAGTAGGTTTAAGTTTTTGCCCTTCGGACGCTGTTAGTAAAATAAAAAATTCTGTTCACTACATTTGTGAAAACACTGCTGGGCTTGGAGCAGTGAGAGAATTTATTGATCTTTTCTTACTTAAGGATAATTAAAATAATATTTAAGAATTATAGGGGATATTAATTCTATAATTTGGGTTATTTAAACTCCAAAATGAATTTAAAAAATAATTAAAATTATCCACTTTGTTTCTTTTTTTTGTATCATTTCTACTTTCAATTATTTCAGTTCCCAATTTATCTAAATTTATTCCGGGACCAATTAAGGGCAACTTAATACATATTCCCTTAGGAATCATTATATTTTTTTTAAAGAGTGCATTTGTCAAATGGGGATTAAATTTTTTAAAATCCTCAAGATTCATAGAAAATTTTTCTGTTAAATCTTGATATTTATAGTTTCTATCAAGAATAAATTCCTTATATTTTGAAGCCGCTGGCATAAAAATTCCATCGTAATATTTGGAAGGGTTTTGGGCTATCTCAATAGCGGCAAGGTAAGATGGGTAAAAATTTTTACTAGCAAACTGAAATGATTTTTTAGAAATTGCATTAAATACTTTTCTATAATCATCTGAACCAGTTTTCTTCATCGCTTTCACAATATTGGTTGGGCCATGATTATAAGCAGTAATAGTAAGTGGCCAATTTTTAATCATTCTAAAATAATCTTTGAGCAATCTAGCTGCAACACGAGTTGAAGCTAAGGGATCAAGTCGTTCATCGACATACTTTGTCACCTTTAATTTATATTGTTTTGCCGTTCTTGGCATTAACTGCCAAATTCCAGCAGCGCCAACCTTAGAATAAGCTTCATAATTAAATGAGCTTTCCACATGGGGCAAAAACACAAGTTCCAAGGGCAGTCCATTTTCTTCAAAGATGCTCTTTATCTCATCCATGTAATACATTGATCTTTGTAACCCTTGATAAAATCGATTTGACATTCCCTGCTGATATCTTACATCTAGGCTTAGCATTTTAATTGATTTTTCATTTTTTAAATACGTGGGAATTTTTCCTAAAATTTCTCTTTCTTCAAGGGATAATTTTTTCAATTTTTTTTGAGCAATAGATTTTAAAATTTTTTCTATTTTCTTTTGGGTTTTATTTACTTTTTTTGTTCTTTTAAAATGTTCAAAATCTTCGTGGGACACCACTTCATAAATTATATTTGGATTACTTTTATCATGAATTAAGGTTTTTTGATCATCAAATTCAGTAAAAACCGTAACCCAAAAACTTTTAAGATTTTTAATTTCTTCATCTTCAATTAAAAAATCATTTGGTAAATCTTTTTGTGCAATAGTTTTCAAATTAAAACCTATGACAAAAGTCAAAAAAAGAATAATTTTTGATATCAAAAACATGAATGAGAATATAGCATGATGCAATGTATTATGAAACCCTAAAGCATTGATACAAGTAATAAAGCCATTATTCACAATGGATTCCTATAATTATGAACCTGTAATATTAACCTAATTTAGTAAAGAATTATGAAATTATATCAACTTAGATTTAAAGAAACCTATTCATTGGTTAATGATAGTGTAATTATTATAAAAGAAAAGACTGTGAAAATTATGCGTAGTAATTTTTACAAACACTTATAAATACAATGAGAAAATTTAAAAAATAAATTTTTATTTTTATGCTTGTAATCTCTAAAGATTTTTTTAAACAAATTGAAATACACTCCAAGTCTATAGAACTACCTGCATTAATTCTTTCAGAAGAATCTCTGTTTGATAATCTCCATTTCTGGTTCCAAAATGCAAAAAAGAAAATTCGCATTGCAACAAAATCTATTAGATCAAGACAAATCCTTGATTTAATAACTGGAACGATTGATTCAAAATTGTCTGGGCTCATGTGCTATGACCCAAGAGAAGCACTTTGGTTAGCAAGTTTTGGAAAAAAAAATATTTTAATTGGTTACCCAACCACACAAGAGAAAATAATATTAGATATTATTAATTCAAATTTTTCACAAGAAATAACTTTTACAGTTGATCTTGTAGAACATCTTGAAATGTTAAAAAAAAATTCTTCACCAAATAAAAAAATCAATATCTGTATTGACATTGATTCATCCTATCGTTTTTTTGGAATTTATTTTGGTGTAATGAGATCATCGCTATCAAGTCTAAGTAAAATTGAAAAAATACTTCAATATTTAAAAAGCAATATGCAATATTTCAACCTTAATGGAATCATGACATATGAAGCTCAATTAGCTGGAGTACCAGATTCAATTTTTATAAATCCTTTAAAAAATCTCGCAATCAAATTTTTGAAAAACAGATCATCAAATCAAATGTTACATTTTAGAAAAAACATCCATTCGCTCATTCAGGATTTTTCCTATACATTTTTTAATGCAGGTGGCACAGGAAATTTTATAGATTTACAAAATGATCCCATCGTAAATGAAGTTACATTAGGTTCTGGATTATACGGACCAACTTTGTTTGATCATTATAATAACTTTTCTATAAATTCTGCTTTAATTTTTGCTCTTGAGTGCTCGCGAAATCCTCAACCATATATTTATACTCTTACTGGAGGAGGCTATGTTGCTTCAGGGGCACTTTTTCCTCACACTATACCTAAAATTATTTTTCCCAGAGATATAAATCTTCTAAAGAATGAGTCTGTAGGGGAAGTACAAACACCCATTATCACGAAAAATGATCTAAAAATTGGATCAATGGTTTTTTTTAAACATAGTAAAGCAGGTGAAATTTTTGAACGATTTAATTATGTAAACATGATTAATAAAAATAATGAATTAAAACAAATTTCTACCTATAGAGGAGAAAACAAATGTTTTCTATAGAATCATCACAACAAAACTGGAGAAATTGGTCTGGATCAGAAAAAGCAAATAATATTACAATGTACTTTCCAAAAAATGAAAATGAAATTTCTGATGTTATAAAATTAGCAAATTCTGTTAAAAAAAAAATTCGTGTTATTGGCGGAAGTCATAGTTTTTCTCCAATTGCGAAATCTGAAGAATTTATTGTTTCCATGAAATATTTAACTGGCATCATATCGATTAATAAAATTGAATACACTGCCAATGTTTATGCGGGAACTATTCTTAAAGATTTAAATTTAGCACTTGATAGGGAAGGTTTTGCAATTGAAAATCTTGGCGATGTGGATAAACAATCGATTTCAGGGGCAATCTCGACTGGAACTCATGGAACAGGCGCTGGACTTAAAAATTTGGCCAGCCTAGTCACTGAAATCGATCTTATAGATGGTCTTGGACAATTCCACACTTTAACTGAAACTGATGGAGATAGATTTCAAGCTGCAGTATTATCTCTTGGGCTTTTTGGAATCATTACAAAATTAAAATTAAAAATTGTTCCAAGTTATTTTTTAAAACTTTCTGTAAAAAAAATAACATTAACTAATTGCTTAGAAAATTTTACCCTGTATAACCAAAATTTTAGAAACTTTGAATTTTTCTGGGTTCCACATACTGATTACGTCCAAGCGAAATTTTCAAATCTTTCTGTTGAAAAACCTCAGAACATGTATGTCAAAAAAATTATTGATTATCTTTTTGAAAATCTAGGTCTCTACTTTTTTCAAGTTCTCACTTTTTTATTTAAAAAGCATACATCAATTATCTGTAAAATGATGACACATTTTATAACAAATGTTGAGCAAACAACTAGTTCCTTTCAGTCTTATATTACCACTCGAATTGTTAAATTTCATGAAATGGAATACGCCTTTCCTGTTGAAAAATTTCCTTTCATTATGAATGAAATTAAAAATCATTACATAAAAGCAACAATTCCAATTTCATTCCCAGTTGAAGTACGTTTTCAAAAAGGCGATGATGCACTTTTGAGTGTGGCCCATAAAACGGATTCCGTTTATTTTGCTATTCACCAATTTCATCTTTTTCAATATAAAGATTTTTTTATGAAATTAGAAAAAACTTTTAAAGACTACGGAGGAAAACCTCATTGGGGAAAGTTGCAATTTTTGGGACCACAATATTTAAAAAAAATTCACCCTAGAATTAATGATTTTACTATAATGAGAAGACGCTTTGATCCAAATAATATTTTTTTAAATAAGTACTTATATGAAATATTTTTTTAAATTGCATTGCTTAAGTATAGTTTTTACCATTTCAAGTTGTTCCTTTCGTTCCAGAAGTGCACAACTTGAATTAGAAATAAAATATGAGCATGCTGTCTCACTTTTAAAAGAAAATAAAAATGAAGCTGCGCTTGAAAGTTTTGTGTTGCTCTGTCAAAATGAAAAACATTGGCAAAGTTGCTCTAATGCAGGATCTATCTTTCATAAAAACAATAATCTGTCGGAAGCTAAAAAAAATTTCCTCTTAGGTTGTGAAAACGATGATGGATTTGGGTGTTTTGGTTTAGGGATAATCTTAGAAAAAGCAGATCCAATTTTATCTAAAAGTTTTATTCTTAAATCATGTGACTTAAATTTCGAGCTTGCTTGTAAATTTAAAAGTGAATTTCACTAAAATAATATTTTTGATTAGAATGTGAACAAAAATGAAAAATAAGAAACAATATCCCCAAATCATGCAAACTGCAAAAATAGTGATTAGGCCAATCAATTTTTTTTAAAAAAAATATTCATCAATTTTATACTAAAATTTTCTTTTTCACGTTAATATATTTTAATGAAATTTAAAATATTAAAAGATCACTTTAAAGAATCTTCTATCCTAAAAAGTTTGCTTTCCCTGCATCAATGGGACATGGAAACTATGATGCCAAGTGGTGCAATTAATGATAGAGCTTTAAGGTTATCCTATTTAGAATCAAAAATTCACAATCACAACACTTCCAAAAAGTATCATAAACTTTTAAATACATTATCAAAATCTAAACTAACCAAGATCCAAAAAAAGCTAATCCAAGAATCTCTTTTTGATTATTCCTTAAAATCTAAATTACCTTCAAAACATATTATTGAATTAAGTACCGTAACAACACATGCATCTCATGTTTGGGGGAAAGCAAGAAAGGAAAATGATTGGAAAGTTTTTGCTCCACACTTAAAAAAAATTGTTCAACTTAAAAAACGTGAAATTACATTTTTTAACCACAAAAATCCCTATGATTCACTTTTACAATTTTATGAGAGAGATTATAATACTTCTGAAATTGAAATCATTTTTAATAATTTAAAAGAAGGTTTAAAACCTATTATTAAAAACGTATCTCCATCATTTTTAAAAGAAAATTCATTCAAAGAGAAATTCTTCCTGGAAAATCAAAAAAAACTTAATGAACATTTCTGCAACCTAATTGGATTGCCCAAAAAATTTTCGAGACTTGATGTTTCCAATCATCCCTTTAGTATAAATATTTCACCCTACGATCAAAGAATTACAACTCGCTATTGTGAAGATGATTTTTTTTCACTCTATTCTACCTTGCATGAAATTGGTCATGCACTCTATGAATTACATTTGCCTAATGCGTGGGAAGGCTCCCCATTACAAGAATCCATTTCACTTTCAGCTCATGAATCGCAATCTAGATTTTGGGAAAACATAATAGGTAGATCAAAAAATTTTGCCATATTCCTTGCACCACAATTAGCAAATTTTTTTCCAAACCTAAAAGAAAAATTTCACTCCGATAAATTATTTTATTTTTTAAACCACTCAAAACCAGGAACAATAAGAGTAGATTCCTGTGAATTATATTATAATTTGCATATTATTATTAGATTTGAAATTGAAAAAGCCCTTATTGGTGGTGATATTTCTGTTGCCGATTTACCTGATATTTGGAATCAAAAATATAAGGATTACCTTGGAATTAAGGTCAGAAATTTTTCCGAAGGATTACTTCAGGATTCCCATTGGGCAGCAGGCGCTTTTGGTTATTTTCCTACCTATGCACTTGGCAATTTAATTTCTGCCACATTGAATAAAAAATGTTCACTTCAGATTAAAAATGAAGATCAGTTAATTATTCAAGGAAATTTTTCCGAGCACTTAAATTTTATGGTTAAAAATTTGCATTCAAAGGGGAGGATGACCTCAGTCAAAAAAATTATACCTGAGCTTGGAGTAGAAGATTATTTAGAATATTTATCAAAAAAACTAATTGAAACTTAAGTCATTGAGATGGCGCAACCGGCACGATTCGAACGTGCGACCTCCTGATTCGTAGTCAGGTGCTCTATCCAACTAAGCTACGGCTGCAATTGAGTAATTCTAGTTTCAACAAAACCAATATCAATTTAAAGTATTTGTAATTGGAAGGCCATAGACAACTATTCTAATCAGTTTTTTTAAGTTTTGAATTTAGAATTTAAAGATATTTTGAAATACCCAAAGTGGTCCAATAAGTAAAAACTGCAAATCCTGAAGGAAGCTTGGTTTTTTTCCTTCAACTTTATGTCCCCAAAATTGCATAACCCAGGAAAAAATAAACACTGCCATGCTTGTCCAAAAGAGTGGAAGAATTTTATCTAATGCAATAATTGATGCAAGTGACACTGCAATTGCGGTTAGCATGATGTACATGGATTTTCTGCTCAACTTATAGTAAAAACTTAATGCCATTGCGACGACAAAATGAAATATTCCAATTTCCAAACTGCCTATTTTAAATTTAGGAGCGTACCAAAGCATGGATAAAACGCTCCAGAAGATTAATGGTACAAAAATGTAATGAATTTTTTTATTAAAGGCATTCTGATGGCTTTGAGCATACTCTTCAATATAGTTACCTAAAGTTTTCACTGTATAGTTCCTTTCAAAAGATAGTTTTTTCGCTCTGAAATTGTGCTGCTAACCCATTTAATTTAAGGGGTTTTTCAATTTTTATGAATGCAACTTATGTTTTTATTATAATAATTATATCTTTATCACTAGTACTTTGCTATTATGATATTGTATTGTTTGTTTTTTTTAGTTAGAGCCTGTCATCGTACTATAAAATCCCAAACATTTTCAGACAAAACTTCGAGTCCTAATTATGGGACTGTATTTATAATGGAGAGTCTTTTGAACACAAAAATCTACGTAGGAAACTTAGGATACTCAGTATCTGATGAAACTTTAGCTGAAAAATTCCAAGAATTTGGTACAGTTAAATCTGCAAAAATTATCATGGATCGCGACACAAACAGAAGTAAGGGTTTTGGATTTGTAGAAATGTCTACAGGTACAGAAGCTGCTAATGCAATTTCTAAACTTAATGGTTTAGAATTTGATGGTCGTAAAATGAACGTAACTGAAGCGAAGCCAATGGCTCCTCGTGAAAGTCGTCCAACTAGCCGAAGATACTAATTTATTAAAGAAATTTGATATAGTTATTTTAGAAGTTAGCGAAGGGAAATTGTTTAACGGCAATTTCCCTTTTTTTTATTAGTTTATTATTTATTTTCCAATAGAAATACTGCCACCTACGCTAATTGTGTAACCTTTCTCTTCGATGATATTACCGCCAGTTCCATTTTTATTTTTCATCTTTGAGCTTAAAATATAATCACCATTTATAAACAAAGAAGAATTGGCCACAATCGGAAATGTTAATCCTGTACCAGCAGTTACCTTTGATCCCTCAAATTCTTCTTTTGAGGCTAATGGATATGTTAATTCTGTATTTGTAAGAAAATAACTCGACTGAATATGAAAAAAACTTATTGGATAGTATCGCAATGTTAATCCATAATTTTCATCATCTCTTTCAAAAGTATTATTCGATTTTTCTTCCATTTGCGCCTTCACCAAACTGGCCATTAAACTAATATTGCTTAGGCGATATCCTACAGTGGCTGTTAATGATGTTCCAACGTAAGTGCGAGTGGCAACATTATCATTTCTTTCAAACTTGCTCTCATTCATTTTCGGAGAAAAGGAAACATTGAAAAATGGCCCTACTTGAGCATATGTGTTAACTAGGCAAAAACAAATACTAAATATGTATTTTATAATATTATTTATACTTAGCATAATTCTCGCTTTTTAATATTCAACATAGTTATTTATTATAATAACAATATATCTTCATAAAAGGCACCAAAGGATTCTTCGGGATGTCTTATTAGAATTTCTAAAACCCAAAGATTATTCTTTACCATTGTATCTGTTTCGCCCAATTTCCCCTTATAATGAATTGCATGAGGAAAATCACCAATTCTATGTCCATTCATGTTTAAATTTAAAATATAACCCTTCTTATCAGCAATTTTTCCTGCTTCAATATATAGTTTTTTTCCTGATAACCTTTGGTTCTTCCAAATCTCTGATACTTCAAAAAATATTTCCCTTGCTGCCATTGAAATTTTTTGATGAGGTTCATAATTTCCTAAATAAAAAGTTTCTCCATAGTCACACTCATGTAAATCATAGACCGGACCGATATCTAAAAAAAATATATCATTTTTTTGCAACTTAATTTGCAAATCAGATTCTTCTCTAAAAGATTTTAAAGTATTTTTTCCAATTCTAAATTTTGTTGGATGCCACTTTTGAATAAAATCATTTTCAATTAATGTTTTTTCTAGGATTTGATGACAATCTCTTTCTGTCATACCTTCTTGAATATGGGAGGCTACTTTTTGTACAATGGAAATTGTTTTTATTCTACATTGAAGTAGTCTACTTAATTCAAAACTTGTTCCGACATTTTCAATTGTTGAATTTAAATCTGAGTTCATTGCTTGAATTAACAGATAAACATTTTCTTAGTCAATAATAATTTAATTAATTAATTCACTAAAAATTGTTTTTTGACTATCTTTTTCATCTAAAAAATTAGATTCATTCTCCAAAGCGGGCAACAGTTTTATCTCTGATTGATTTTTAAAAACTGCTTGAATTTTTGTTAGATAATTTTTCCAATAGATATTTTCTGGGTTTGTTGGAATATTTTTTAAATCATTTTCTAAAATATAGGCAAGTCGTGAAGCAGCAATTAACATTTGTTGTCTTATTAATCCAATGTTTTGAGTAAAATAGTCCTCATCAATTGTTTGGTTTTCAAAATCGTAAATTCGGCTAAACAACTTTTTATTTTCTCCAAGCCATGTAAAAGGATGAATAGTTAATAAGTTGCCTGGCACAGAATAACTATCTTTAATGCACTTTGAGTATGCTTCTGAAGGTGGTATTTTTCCATTTGATGGATTAGAAAAACTCCTCAACCGTCTCACTTGCTCGGATTCAAAAATTTTACAATTTCTATCCATATCCTCCATAATCATTCCAGTGTCCCAAACGGAATGAAGATTTGTCTTCGTAAATTTTGCGCCTCTTTCTCTATGAATTTCGTTTTCACTAGTTGTAGATTTTAATCCACCAAAAAAAGTTACTGCAATTAAATTTGCTCCCTTATCTTCAATATAACCGGCATGTAGAGGTTGATGAAGATCACCAACTAAATGAACAATAAACCGAAGCGCAAATTTTTTATTTTCATTTGTAGAAGTATTACTTCTTAATATTTTTTCATAGCCATATAAAGCCCTAATTGCATCTCCCTTGGGCTCTATAGGCAAATCTTCAAAAGCTAAATCCTTCGATCTGTCTGCATAATGATAAAAGGAGGTAAAAGACCATTTTGGATCACGTTTAACTTTGTCTGGCCAAATAGAAGCTGTAGCAAGCGATTCATTGGTATCTAAAATTTGTTTTATTTTTGTTTGAGTTTCAATTGATAATTTTTGCCAAGCAAGTATTGCAACAGTTTCATGACCAATACCTCCCCATGAAAAGACGCGCTGTGAAGATAACAAGTTCATAAGTAAAATTAAAAACAAGTAATTCATCTGTCGCCCTTTTGATTTAACTTCTTCGTTAAACATTAAGGAAAAATAATACCTTCTATAATCTTTGATTATAAAAAATGCTTTGGCAAAGTATATTTCTTGGGTTCATTTATTTAATTAAGAAACAATTTAAGCATAATAAATTAACAGAATAAAAAGAGGTTGGAGTCCCACTTAAGGCAAGTTCCAACCTCTTTTTTTTAAAATAACAGGATTAATAAAGCCTAAGCTACTCTAAGTCCAACATTGCTCAAATAAGAGTCAACTTTTTCAAAAACTGTTACTATGTCATTGCAAAGATCTTTATTTTTCCAATCTTGCTTGTAAAAACTATTCCAGACAATAACTCTATCTTTCAACATTACATTAGAAACATCAAAATTCTTTTGGATTATTTCTCTTTTTGAAGTTGAAAGCTTATCCCACGCACATTTATTAACAACAAGACTTAAAACTAAATTTTTTGAAGTATCTTGAATCATTTCTACATCAAAAATAGTGTTGATAAAAGCACGATCCATTTTTGCCTTGTTAAATGCAGGTGTAAATTTTAAACCGTTTCTAATAAAAGATCTGTCAAAGCTAAAAGGCTTTGAAGCAATCATTGATTCAAGATTTCTCGTTACAGCTTCTAATTCTGCAACTTGAAAAAATGTATTGAAAGTATTTCTATAGCTCCAAAATAGGGTTAATACACCTTGTTCAGATGCAGTGATTTTTCCTTCATATATAGATACACAATCTCTAGGATTAATATCAATCAAACAAGTTCCTGGAATTTTTTCTGCCTTCATTTTCTTTAAATCACATATTGTAGCATAATAATCAGTTATAAGTGATGAAGCATTTTCAGCTAAGTGTTGGTGAGTTGTTCCATGCTGAGAACCTGTCAAGAATTGATAATAATCTTTTAAGTAAGAAGTCACCTTTAGGCTTGCATATTGTGGGCATTCAATAATATTTGCACAAAGATTTATTAGCCATTCATTGCTTACATAAATCCAATTTGAATCTTTTGTTGCTTGAGCCTCAATATCACATGTTAAAAATACTTTATTTTCAAATGTTCTATATTTTTCATTAGTAAACGTTGCATGAGCTTTATCACAATTTGCTTTATTGTACTTGTTATTTATAACTAATAACACTTTTGAAGAAATATCTGTAATAACAATATCAGCACAATGAATTTCTTTTTTAATTTCTGTATCAACAAAAGCAGAATTAAAAGATGCATTTTGTATCGTTAGTGGTGATAGCGTTGTAAAAAACTTTGATGATTTTAAAATTTTTGCCTGTGAACTTTGCTGACAATGAATATTTGTCCAAGCAGTAACAATTAACTCTTTTAAAAAAACATCCTGTAGTCCATGTGATGCATTAGGATTTATTAACCATCCATACATATACATGTTTTCTGACTCATTCATTCCACTATTACTTAGAATGTTTTCAAAATTTTGTGCAACTGATAAATTTCTAAATCTAGAATCAGTTACTAATTCATTTAACGACTCATAAAAACTTTTAACCATAAGCTCACTCCTTTGAGATTAAGTAGATAGATTAAAAGTAATTATAGTGAAGACTTCAAAATAAACTATGAAATAATTGTGACAGTTTAAAAACTCTGATTTTACACAACTTTAAGATGCTTACTTACATTCAATGTAAATTAATCAACTTTTATAATCATAAATTAGCTTTGATTATTAAAATTAAGAGGGGATCTAGCTTCTATGCATAGGAAGCAAAATTTACTTTGTAAAAATGAATTTTCAAAACAAGCTTTATATAATCTTTCTATTTCACTTATTCTTTATGAGGTGAAATAGATGTGCTCCAATAAAACTTTAAATCCTAACAGGATGAGAAGAGCACCTCCAACTAGTTCGATGGGAAATTGATCAAATTTTTTAAATCGATGTCCTAACCAAAATCCAATCAAAGAAAAAATAAATGTTAAAATCCCAATCATTAGGCTTGTTATATAAATATTTTCATTCATAAAAGAAAGTGTTACACCCGCAAGCAATGAATCAATGCTTGTAGCTAGTGATAATAACAATATTTTTGAGTAATTCAAAAAATGATTTCGATTATCCTTTTTTTTAAATGAATCAAAAATTAATTTACCACCCAAATAGATAAACAAAAAAAATGCCAACCAATGATCAAATTCTTTAACTACCTCATAAAAATATTGCGCAATAATCCAACCCAATATAGGCATAAGGCCTTGAAAAAGTGCAAAGCTAGTAGAAATTTTTAATGCATCTTTTATATGTTTTTGACTTGCAAAACTGCCCTGTGTGAAGGATGCAAGCGTTGTATCAACTACTAATCCAATTGAAAGTAAAATGATGTTTAGCATTTTGAGTAATTTAGTTTGAGGTGAATTTATTACAAGTATTAACTAATTTATTGTACATATTCAATCTTACCACTATAACTTCTAGGTGTTTCCATTATTAACATCTACTAAAACATTGGAAAATTTTTATGTCCTACATTTTGAAAGTATCTCTTCTTATCACATTACTTCTACAGATTAATCTGTATGCACAGGAATCAGAAACCCCTAGGAATAAAGGTAGAATTACAGTCAATGACCCAGACTTTTCTGATGCCGTTATGCTTGGGCTTAAAAATGTAGATGCATTAAAATTTTTTACTGAAGAAAAATACTACTCTTCGTATTTTAAACTAGAGGCCAATTATAGCAGCTTTATATGTACATCTAGTATTTTAGTATCTGCCCCAAGAATTTCATTTGAAGGTTCATTTAGTAAAATTAGTTTTGGTTTTGAAAATTGTAAAAACAAAGTAAGAAAATTTGTTGAATCAACTTTAGAAGGAGAAAGTTTTTAAATTAACTAATTTAAGTATAGGTTTTTATAAATCTAAATAATAACTTCTGTGTCTGTAATCACCTGGTAAATGATATATTAACCCGCTTTCAGATACTAAATGAAGTCCCTCAAGCTTTGATTCAAGATGAGCGAGTCCTTTTAATGAATTTTTATTTCCAACTGGCTTTAGCAATCTAAATTCTGATTTATAAACTTGGCCATTTTTATTTTTTGCTAAAGCAATACACTCAAGTCCAGTAACTAAACCATTAATATATTGTTTTATACCAACTTCTTTGCAAGAAACAATTTTTGATTTTAAGGTTTGTTTGCTCCAAGCATTTTTGCCAACAATTAAAATAGTTCCTGTGTAATTTGGTTCGTTGTTATTTGATAATTCATATTTTAATTTCACTCCAACAGATTCTACAAATTCTGAATAGGGATTTTGAGATTTTATTTTTTCTGCATTTACAGTTAAAATAATAGATTCATTTTGTTTTAAATTTTCTAAAAAATATTCAGTTGCTGAACAAAATCCGTTGATCGCTAAAATTGTTGAAGTTAAAATTAAGCTTAGTTTCTTCATTAACTATCCTTTAAAAACAACCATCGTTTGTATGGGCTAGTGATATTTAGCACTCTCTTGATTTTATTTCCATTTGATTTTTTACTAAACATTCGTTTCCTATAATAATTACAAGGTTATCTCACTTACTATTTAATGGTATTTTTTACCCATTTTAGATTTTCTTTAGCATTTTTTCTTTTAAAACTAAAATTAAATAAAAGGCGGATAAAACATATGACAAAATCCAAATGGACTGCGCAAGTACAGATTAAATGGACTAAAATGGATACTCCGGTGTGGGAAAACTGGAATTGGCTTAAAAGTTGGAAGGAAGTAAAATGGGCTGCATCTACAATGGGTGAGTGGGACATGATTATGCATGTAGATTGCAAAACACCTGAAGAATTGGAAAAATTTATTCATGACAAACTACGATCAAAAAAATGGGTAGCAGATACTAAATCCACTTGGTCAAAGGAAGTCTGGAGCAATTGGGGTAAAGCAGCTTAATTTAATGTTAAATATAGTAGCAACAAGTCATTGTTTAGAAATGACTAAAGTTGCTACTATTATAATAATTTAATGTTAAGTTGAGGCATGCCTCATAAACTGAATTAAGTCACTAAAGATCCTTCTATCAGCTTGTCTTAGAGCATCAATATATCTTTTCCTTCTTACTAGTATTTCCTCTTCAGAATGCCAATTCGGTAATGACCAATTCTTCTTTTTATATAGAAGTTCAGTATAAATTCTTGCCCATCTTCCATTACCATTTTGAAATGGGTGAATAAATACGAGTCCATGATGAAAACGCGCACCTATTTCCTCAGGTTCATATGATTTTTCTTGAATTTGGTATTTAGTATTTTCTAATAATTTTAGTAATTCAGTTGAAATTTTATAGGGGACTATACCTATATTCTTTTCACTTTTTCTAAATTCACCACCCCATTTCCATACATGGCCAAACAATTTTTTATGAAGTTTTTTTGCAAATTCAAGATTTAAAATATCTTCAGATTGATGATTTTCAACATAGTTTAATCCTTCCAGTATATTGACAGCTTCTGCTTCGTCTAGTTGTTTCATATTTCTTATATGTTTTAATTTTATTCCATCAAAATCTTCTCTCGTTAAATTTGTGTTACCCTCACGCACATTAAAAAAAATTGAATTAGTCATTTTCATCCCAAAGTTTTTTATTATATTTTAATTCATTAATGAGCTCTCTCGTTTTTTGTTCTATAAATTTTTCCGATACGGACTGGTCTTCTAAATCCATATGTCCTTTAAGTTGGAGTAATTTTTTCTTTGCTAGATGTTGTGCCCTATCTTCAATCATTTTAGAAATTTCAACCCTAGGTAAAAAATAATAGACAAGGTCACAATTTAGTTCTTCAGCAACTTTTCTTAGTTTTTTTAATGAGATTGCTTCATCTATCTCAGCTCTTTCTGTTTCACTCATAGTGCTTGTGCTAATATTTAATTTTTTTGCAAGTGCTTTTGAGCTCATTCCTATTGCTTCTCTAATTAACTTAATCCACCCAATAGGTGGTTTACTAACTAGATCATTAAATTTTAATGCTTTAATTTGCTCGTCCACGTGGGAAATGTGTAAGTCTCTAAATTTATTCATTTTTACCAATTGTTCGTCTATAATTGAATTTTATGAATTTAAAATTCGTATATACCCTATTATTATCAATATTATTCGTCTATTTGTGAATGTTTTTTTTAAAAATTCGGATAAATGCGAATCATTATAACTATAAAATAACCGAATAGAATAAAATTAATATAATTGGAAGGATTCAAATATAAAATGGCGAAACTTTTATTTATTTTTTTTGTAATAGCAATAATTTTTCAGGCCAATAAAATAAAGGCTAAATATTTTTTTTCTGGAAAATTACCCCCAATATCAAGCAATTCTACAGGCAACAATGATCCATGTTTTAATAAGAATCATTGCGCTGTTATCTATCTTGCACCATGGTGTTCTGCCTGCAACCAATTAGCTCCACAACTAATTCAATTATTACAAAAAGCAAATTCCCTTCATGAAATTGGTATTGCAGTTATAATCGGTAAAGGTCGAACCCATGAGGAAAACGAATCCTACGCTAAAAAGTTTGGGGTTAATGCCCTAGTAGATAACGATGAAAAAATCGAACAAGCTTTGGGAATTAGTTATTACCCAACATTTTTGATTTTTGATAAAAATAGAAAAATTATCTTAAAAGATATGGATGCAATGAATTGGATTAATTCGAAATATCAATAGAACAAAATGTTATTAGCAGAATATTTAACGTCATGAATTAAATTCTCATAAGACATGACGTTAGGAAAAAAGTTAAATTAATTTTTTTTCGCTTTTTCTTTTTTCTTTTCCTGCTTCTCTTTAATTGTTAATTTTGGTTTTCCTTTGATTTTACCTTTGTCCTGTCCGCCTTGACCTCTTCCCATTTTTTAACTCCTTATAAATTTCACACACAGTATTATTATAGCATAATGAGAAAATTAAATAATGAAAATAATAAAATTATTTATCTAATTTTATAAGATTTTCTAGCGAAAGATGATGAAACTTTATATTTACTCCATCATTTAAAGATAAGCATAACTCCGGATTAGATTTTTTGTTAATACTACGTAGGTCAAAATCTAGCTCAGGGTATTTATTCATAAAGTTATTAAAGGAATCTTCAATCACAAATTCAGCATGCTCTAAACCCAGGGAATAACAATTATTTTTTTTCGGTTGGGGAAGTTCAATAATATCAAGATTTACATTTTTGTACTGAATTTTCTTATATAATCTAAAAGTTGAAATTTTTCTTAATGAAATTGTAGATTCAATTAACATTACACCCCAGTCTAGAAATAAATTTTTATATTCCTCATACTGCTCAAATGTCTCCACTCGAAAACAAAGATGATCAATTCTATTTAAATCTATATCTATTTTATTAATTATCAATAATTTTTCAATTAGTTGAATAAAGGCAATGCAATCATCATGAAATTTTGTATATGAGTAAGTTTTCATTAAATTTAAAATTGACACTTTTCATTGTTACAAGTTCCCTCAATATCGCAATTTGAATCAAAGCGACATGCTATTCCTGAAGCAGAACACTTATTATCAAAACATTTTGATTTAATGACACAATCTGAATTCCAATGGCATGTCAATTGCTGTGAATTTCCCATAACTCTTTCTCTCATTTGAGCATGTCTTTGAGAATTTTCCTCTCTCAAACGTAACTCTTGCTCATAGTATAATTTTTGTTCATACCACTTTTTTCCAGCAATATAACCCTGAGAGAAATTTTTCAAAGTATCATTTGGGCAAGTTTGAGGATTAGATTTTCCAACACTCCCGACTTCATAGCCATTTTCATAGGTACAATAAAGCATAAGGCCAATTTTAAATCCAACATCATATTCATCCTGTTTGATCTTTACCCCTTGCTCAATGCAAGACTTTTGGTATCCCTGAAAAACAGACCTAGCCCTACCATTTTTAGCATCTCGTTCACCAATATCTTTCCAATTATTATTTTGACAATCTTCTTTCGTTAGGGAAGTACAGCTACTAAGAGAAAGGACGAAAAGTAACATCAAATTTATGAGAATTTTCATGTGTTTTATCCTTTAAATATCGTAAAATAACAATTCATTAAAGATTTACTTCAAAAAATCCACTTAATCAAAAATTCTAGGGATTTTTTCAATCTTCAAAGTATACCAATCGTAAAAAGAGCGAGATTTATGTCTATTAAGTCATTCAGAGAAGCTAAAATTATTGAACCTATATTAAGAGCACTTGATGAATCGGGTTATACAGATCCTACTCCAATTCAAACTCAAGCAATTCCAATACTCCTGGATGGATTTGATTTATTAGGTTGTGCTCAAACTGGTACTGGTAAAACTGCTGCCTTTGCCATACCTATATTACAAAAACTTAATGAAACAAAAAACTATTCCAGTGCTAAACATACGAGATGCCTAGTCTTAGTCCCCACCAGAGAACTTGCGGTTCAAGTTCACGATAGTTTTTTAACCTATGGAAAATATTTAAATTTAAAATCTGCAGTCATGTTTGGTGGAGTAGGGCAAAACCCTCAAGTAAGGGCCATAGCACAGGGACTTGATATTTTAGTGGCAACACCTGGAAGACTTTTAGATCTCATCAATCAAGGTTTTGTAAAACTAGCTAAAATTGAATTTCTTGTTCTTGATGAAGCTGATCGTATGTTAGACATGGGATTTATTCACGATATCAAAAAAATTCTTTCTTTAATTCCTCCAAAAAGACATAACTTATTTTTCTCTGCTACCATGCCACCAATTATTGAAAAACTGGCAAACTCTATTCTAAATCATCCGAAAAGAATTGAAGTAACTCCCGTATCTTCGACCGTAGAAATTATTTCTCAATCAGTAATGTTTGTAGAAACAGAGAACAAAAGATTGCTCTTAAAACATGTTCTTGGAGATAAATCAGTTACTAGGGCCATCGTTTTTTCTAGAACTAAGCATGGGGCAAATAAAATCTCCGATTTTCTAGAGGGGTTTGGCATTTTTTGTAGCACTATTCATGGAAATAAATCCCAATCTGCGAGACAAAATGCTCTGGAAAATTTTCGAATGGGAAAAACCAAGGTTTTAATTGCCACTGATATTGCAGCTCGAGGTATTGATATTGATGGCATTAGTCATGTGATTAATTTTGACCTTCCCAATGAAAGTGAGAGTTATGTTCACCGCATTGGAAGAACAGCAAGGGCCGGGGCAAGCGGAACTGCAATTTCATTTTGCGATGCACATGAAAAAGCCTTTTTAAAAGATATTGAAAAACTAATTGGAAAACCAATTGATCAAAATCTAACCCATCCCTTTCATTCCGAAAATGTTATTAACGCTAGACTCATGTCTTCAGGCAAAGCAAAAACAATCATTGATGGAAGAGGAAACCCTCGGAATAATTCCAGAGGAAAACCTCGTGAGGAACGATCTGGAAATAGATTTTCCTCTCAACGAAAAAATAAAAGATAGTGTTTAAACATCCCAAAACCAAATCTTACATTAATAAAATGTCGTAAATATTGATGAAAAAAAACTGTCTGTAAATAATTTTTATGCTATGAATAATTAATTATCTAATACTAATCCATAACAACGTAAGAGGATTTACTATGCGCCTATTTTTACTTTTTTTATTCAGTTTAACTCTATTAACATCATGCACAACTCCTACAAAATCATCTAGCCCATATTATTTAAGCGATGACTCTGCTAATGTTCCCTGGACAAAAGTTGTAGATGATACTTCTAGAACTAATTATATTCAAAAAATGTTAAAGAAAAATTCTGTTACATCCACAGACATCTGGGTCAAAGTATACCCATACACAAAATCACTCATTACAAATCAAATTAAAGCAATCTTAGATGAACAAGCCTACAAAGAAAATTGGACTGATGCTAAGAAAAATCAAATTCTAAATGCAAAATTAAAAACTGCCTATGATTCTCTTATTAATAAAGGTCAATGTTTTGCACTAGATATTGTTTCATCTTCAGCAGATTCAAGTGAGCTAAAATATTGGTATGGAAATATTGTCCAACAAAATTATGGAAGTGAAGTTGCCTTTAAAGAATCCATTGACACAATAGTGCTTGCTAGAAGTAAGCAGTATAATTTAAATAAAAACATGGAACCAAAAGTTAATATTGGATTAGATAAATATTATACTTTTGCAGATGTTTGCACAGCGCGAAAAATCGATATTACTAAATCATTTAAAATTGTATTCAAACCAAGATTTGATAAAAATTTAGTTCCGACAGAATTAGGCTGGATACAATCAAACGCAACATTTTAATCTTAATTTAGTCTTAAAATATCGATCTCTTAGACTTAGGCATGAACAATTTCATTACAATATTTATGCCTAAGTTTATAAAAATTCTATTTAATCCAAAGAATGCAGAATTAAAAAAAATGCCTCCTGGAAAATACTCAAATTGCCTAATGATTTTTCATTTCACAATTTTAAAAATAATTTTGAACTAGTTCCCATCGTTAAATCTTCAAAAGCTGTTAATGCTACTTTGGCACCTTCTCCCATGGCGATAATAATTTGTTTATAAGGAGTATTCGTTACATCGCCCGCAGCGTAAATTCCTTCAATTTTTGTTCTTCCTTTTTCATCAACAATTATTTCTCCACTTTTATTTAATTCAACAACTCCACCAAGAAATTGACTGTTTGGTAAAAGTCCAATTTGTACAAAAACACCTTCTAGCTCTATATTTTTAACTTCATCAATTAATCTATTTTTATATTCAATTCCAGTAACCTTCGATCCATTTCCAATTACCTGGGTGGTTTGAGCAGATGTGATATAGCTAATATTTGAAATGGAATTCATTTTATCAATTAAAACTTTATCTGCTTTTAATGATGTGGAAAATTCTAACAAAACAACTTCTTTTACAATCCCTGATAAATCAATGGCAGCTTCAACACCTGAATTACCTCCACCAATAACTGCAACTTTTTTACCTTTATAATATGGGCCATCACAGTGGGGGCAAAAAGCAACACCTCTACCTTTATATTCCTTTTCTCCAGGAACGTTCATTTCTCTCCACTTTGCACCAGTTGTAACAATTAAAGATTTGTAATGTATTACTGATCCATCATCAAGATTTAGTTTTCTTAAATCTTTATCCACAGATACAACTCTTCTATTTTCGAAAATATCTACAGGGTAACTTGAAACGTGTTTATAAAGTTGCGAGCTTAATTCAGGTCCAACTGTATATGGTAACGAAATGAAATTTTCAATCCCTTTTGTATCTTGAACTTGGCCTCCAAATTTTTCTGCAACTATTGCGGTTTTTAATCCTTTTCGTGCACTATAAATGGCTGCAGCTGATCCTGCAGGGCCACCACCTAAAATTAAAACATCATATAAACCTAACTCTTTATTTTCTTCCTCTTCAGCTCCATCTCTTTCACTCTTATTTTTTGTTCCAAAATTTTCTTCCAAAGTTTTTAACAAATCTAAAAATTGAATCTTTCCAGAATGAATTAATTTTGATCCGTCCATTATACTTGGAACTCCCTGAATACCAAATTCGCTAATCTCATTTTGTACATAGGCACCATCAATCATTTCATGTTGAAAATTTTCATGAATCAAGCTCAATTGATTCAACGCTTGAACAACATCAGGACAATTTTCACAGGATAATGAAATATAAGTTTTAATTTTTATTGGTCCTTTTAATCTTTTTATTCTTTTTTGCATTGATAAATCTGGTAACTTACCTTTGCCATCAATATTTAAAATGGCCAAGACAAGAGAGCTAAACTCGTGCCCTGTTGGAATTCCACTAAATGAAATTCCAGTCTTAATTTCATTTTTTGTGAGGTAGAAGCTTGGAACAAGAGATTCCTGATTTAAAATCTGAAATTTTAATTTGGGAGAAGTTTTAGTAACATCATCAATTAATTCAATAAGTAAATTCTGATCTAAATGATTTGACTTACTTATTGCAAATCCAATTTCTGAATGTAATTCACCAAATAAATTTTTTAATTGATCAAGAATTTCTTTTTCTAACATATCTACCTCTACACATTTTTTAATAATTTTAAATAATTTTAAATTTTACCGATTAAATTAATCCCAGGTTTCAATGTTTTTTCTCCCGGTCTCCATTTAGCGGGACATACTTCGCCAGGATTTGCCGCAACAAATTGTGCAGCTTGAACTTTTCTCATTAATTCATCTGCATTTCGCCCAATGCCATTATCATGTATTTCTGCAATTTTAATTTGTCCCTCTGGATTTAAAACAAAAGTGCCGCGGTAGGCGAGACCTGCCTCTTCAATATGCACACCAAAAAATCTTGTTAAATATCCCGTTGGATCTGCAATCATAGGATAGTTAATCTTTTTAATTGTCTCTGAGGTGTCGTGCCAAGCCTTATGAACAAAGTGCGTATCTGTACTTACTGAATAAACTTCTACTCCCATTTTAGAAAATGCTTCGTATTTGTCGGCCATGTCTCCTAGTTCCGTAGGGCATACAAAAGTAAAATCTGCTGGATAAAAAAAGAAAATCGACCATTTTCCTTTTAAATCTTCTTGGGTTACTGTTTTAAAATCTCCTCGGTGGTAAGCTTGAACTTTAAAATCTGGAATTTTTGAATTAATTAGTGTCTGCATAATTCTCCTTTAATACATTTTTGTTTTGAAATTAATCAACTTACATACTTTACATTACGACTCATTAGAGAATAAATACAATCGATAATATTTTTGACTTGATAGATAAAATCTATTAATGAATAATGGGATTTATGACGCTAAAAATGAATTTTTCTATTACACAAATTGAATATGTACTGGCCCTCTACCAATATGGGCATTTTGCAAAAGCTGCAAGTGCTTGTTTTGTCACCCAACCGACCCTCAGTATGCAAATACAAAAATTGGAAGAAAATTTAGGTGTTATAATATTTGATCGGTCTAAAAAACCAATCCTACTAACTGAAGAAGGAAAAAAACTCATTGAACAATTTAAAAAAATCATTTCTGAAACTAAAAAAATTGAAGATATTATAACATTAGATCCAACTTTAATAGAGGGAGAATTAAAAATTGGTATTATTCCCACTGTAACATCAAATTTCTTACCCTTAATTTTACCCGCGCTTAATTCTGTTCATCCCAAATTACATTTAATAATCAAAGAGCTTGAAACAAAAAATGTTTTAGAATTTTTAGAAAAAGAAATTATTGATGTAGGTCTGCTTGCTACTCCCTTAAAACATTCAAAACTTTTTACAATTCCGCTTTTTTACGAACCATTTTATGTGCTAAGCCACAAAGACCACCCTCTTGCAAAATTTAAAAAAATTACCTACGGCCAATTAAAGCATGATGATATTTGGTTGCTAGAAGAGGGACATTGCTTAAGAAACCAAGTCTTAAACACCTGCAATTTAAAACTACATAAAAAGAAAAATTTTACCTTTGAAAGTGGCAACTTAGAAACCATACGTAACTTGGTTGATGCCTGTGGAGGCTATTCAATAATTCCCTATTTTAATAAATTTAATGTTGGGTTACATTCTAAAATTATTCCCTTTGAAAATCCAATTCCTTGCCGTGAAATTAGTCTAGTATATAGAAGAGAACATTTAAAATCTCACCTTATACAGGCGCTTGCTTCAATTATTGAAAATATTCTTCCGAAAGACATCGTAAATTTTAGAAAATCAGATTTTGAAATAATGGAAATTGACTAAAAAATCATATTAAGAATTGCTAATCTTTAAAATTGCCTATATGAATCAATCTAACTATAGTGGGCAATATTAATCATATTTAAATTTAAAATTAGGAATTTTATAACACTAAAAGTAAAACCACTTTTACGTGGACATTTTCATCAAGCCATGTTTTTTGTAGCATTTGGAGCTTGTTTTCCACTTATTTTTCGTTGTGAAACTAATATCCAAAGAACCGCTATTATTATCTACTCCTGCTGCGCGCTTATGATGTTTGCTATCAGTTCCCTCTATCACAGAGTAACCTGGAGTGTTACACAAAGGGCGACTTGGAAAAAATTTGATCACTGTGGAATTTATCTTATGATTGCGGGAAACTTTACTCCCATTTGTCTTCTAGCATTAAGCGAAAAATCTGGAATGACTTTGTTAATAACAATTTGGATTATTGCACTTCTTGGAATAATAAAATCCTTTAATTTTACAAATCTTCCAAAATTTCTCAGTTCTTTATTTTATCTTTTAATGGGGTATCAGGTGGTGCCTTATTTAAGTGAAATAATTCATTCGATAGGTATTAGGAATTTTTGGTTGCTTCTTCTTGGTGGTATCCTTTACACCATTGGTGCCCTTGTCTATAGTTTAAAACGCCCAGTTTTTAATCCAAAAGTTTTTAGTTATCATGAACTTTTTCATATTTTTGTTAATCTAGGCGCAACTTTTCATTTTATTGTCATCAGCTCACTTATTTAAATCAGGATGAATGAAAATTGATTTGCAAGAGCCGACAGGGCAATATACAAATCATACTAAAATTGATTTTTTTATTCTATTTATAATTTCGCTAAATGCCTTAGTTTTTAAACTATCCTGCCTGTAAATAAGGCAGATATCCACATCTAGAAGATGTTTACCTATTTGCAATAAATTATATCGTTGAGCAATGGGGCTTGGAAGCAAACAAATTCCACAAAAATTTGAATGCAAGGATGCTATTAATTCATAATTATTAATTTCAACAAGTTTATAATTTTGATATTTTTTTATTGTGTGAACAATTTCAATCATTTCAGGATTATAATAGAGAACTTTTTTTTCTATTTTTTTGTGACTGCTCCAACAAGCAATAAATTCTTTATGAAGCTTAACTATGACAAGATCAGGATGCCTAATTGGATTAGCAACAATTCCAAAATCACATTTATGATCGATTACTTCTTGAGTAACCTCTTGTGATTTTTTTAATTCTAGTTTCAATTTTAATCCATCATATTCTTCAATCAATTCAGGAAAAAATTTAAATAAAACATTTATGGCAATTGAAGGATGAACGCCAATTCTATAGGTGCCACTAATTTGAGCTAGCTTTGATAGCTCAGTCTCAAGTGATGAATCCCAAATAATTGATGATTTAATTAGAACATCTCGAAAAATTTCTCCATAGGCAGTCAATTTTAAACCTCGATTAGTTCTATAAAAAAGTGGTTTCTTGATTTGATCTTCGAGTGTTTTTAAAGATTTTGAAAGTCCCGCTTGCTGAATCCCTGCTTCTTCAGCGGCTTTAGAAATATTTAAATTTTTACATAATAAAAGAAAATATTCATATTCTTGCTTAAATGGCTTCACCTGGTATTCTCCATGGGAATAGTTGATATATCTGTAGCATACTTTCAAGAATATGTAATTGTGATAATTTTCTTTTATCTTAATTGGGGCATTTTTTTTGCTCATCAGATAAAAAAAGGATTTATTATGAAAATTTTATTATTATTTATCTGCCTAAGCTTTCAATTCAAAGCTTTTTCTGGCGAGATTCTAAGGGCAATAGAAGCTTCAACAGATTTGAAAGTTCAAGTTCTTCCAGATGGAAAAAAGATTGTTGCTGGAAAAAATGGAATGACACTTTATACTTTTGACAATGACAATGCAGGAATTTCAACTTGTTTTAACGGTTGCTTGATCGTTTGGCCAATTCTTGAAACAGTTCAAAGTAACATCCTTGCTCCATTTAGTATTCAAACTAGAAGTGATGGGAAAAAACAAATTAGTTTTGAAAATCATCCCCTTTATTATTATGCTCCCGATAAGGTTCCAGGCGATATCAAAGGCGATGGAGTACATGGAGTTTGGCACATTGTGGAAATTAAAGAGTAAATTGTTATGCAAGAAACATTATGCTTTCAAAATGAATCCACATCTGATTATTCTCCTCCTCCAATTATAAGTACGATCAATTTGGAAAATAAAAAAATTTACAGTGTTAGAGATGATTTATTAATTGGAGGAACAAAACAAAGAGCGATTATTCCTTACTTAAAAAAATATATGGAAAAGGGTATTAGGCATTTTATATATGCCAGTCCCTTTTCTGGATTTGCCCAAGTAGCACTTGCCTATGGTTGCCAGGAGCTAGGGGTGGATTGTACGTTATTTTGTGAAAAAGATAATGATCAATACATTCATGAATTCTCTTTGCTTTCAAAAACTTATGGAGCCGATATTATCCTGTGTAAAAGCTTGGCCGAGGCTGATTTAAGTTCTCAAATTTTTGTTAACAACAATATAAAAGCTCAACTAATACCACTGGGATTTAATGATTCAGAGTTTCGATTATTGCTAGAAATTGAAATTGAAAAGCATTGGTATTATTTAAGTTCAAAACAGGAAATTAAGGAAATATGGCTTCCGATTGGAAGTGGAACCTTGATAAGTGTATTTAGGAAAGTATTAGGTAATCATATAAAAATTCATGGAGTTAATGTTAATGTAATTCCAGATTCTGATTACAGAATCAGGGAAATCCTTAAAAATTCACTAATTGAATACCATAAGTGTAATCAAAAATTACATGATCCCTGTATGGATACAATCCCAATTCCTTCGAATAAATATTATGATGCAAAACTATATCAATTCCTTCAAACCCATGCTAGTGATGAAGCACTTTGGTGGAATGTTTCAAGATAGAAAAGATATTTCACTTTATAAAAACCTAAACCACCAAAAAGGATTTATCATGAAAAAATTATTTTTTACTTTATTTATTTCAACTTTGTTGTGTGCTCAAGAGGAAATTATTGATTTTAAATCTAATTGCTCTAATGCAACTAATACTATTACCTATGCTGTAAATAATCTTGAGACGAAACTCTTTGTAACATTCAGTAATGTTGATCAAACGAAAAACCAGACTCAATTTAAAGGTGAGCTTAAAAATATTTTTTTTACAGAATTAAAAAATGTAATACTTGAAAAAACTATTGATACTAGCTGTAATTTAAATTTTTCAAAAAATGGTACTAAAAGATCAAAGATTATTACTTTTAAAAAAATGCTTATCAAAAATAGTAATAACGAAAAATTACCTTCAAATATTATTGGAATTTCAAAGGATCAGTTAACTTTGCCAGTTGATTATTTGTGTGAATCAACTACTATTTCAAAGATTAAGTGCAATTAAATTTATTTCTTAGAAAATGAATGATTTTATTTTTTGATTTTTTCTGAAATTAAAAATTACTTTCTGTTAATTTTTCGTCTTTAATAAAGTTGGTGAAGATTGTCTTTCAGAACTTATTAGCTGTGAAAGAATACCTGAATTTGGTGGAATCAAAATGAGCTCCCCAGGATTATCAAGAATTTTCTGGGTTTCTAAAATATCAAAAAGTGCCTTATTAATTTCTAAATCGTGCGCCACTTCACTCAACGCTTTACCAATAATCTGAGGGCGAATAACTCCGGCCTTGGCAAATTCAATCGAGGCAGTTCTCTGTGCTGTATTTGTAATAACATGTACTTGATTATCACCATCTTGTTTTATAGAAGCAGTTACTTGTCTTAGTCTATTCACGACTTTGCCTTCAATTATTTTAAATTCAAAACCCATAAGTCTCCTTTATTTCGAAATCAAATTTTAATCTAAATGATTCAATCTTAATAATTAAATAAGATAAAAAAAATATCATTCTTAAAAAGTAATGATTTACCAACTCGGATTGAGATGAAGATAGTAATTCTCAAAAAAATTTCATATAGTCGCAAAATATGACTCGTCCATTACCTGAAAATAGAAAAAGAAAAACGAAGGATCCATGTCCAGGTTGTTATTTACACAAAGCTAGGTGCATGTGCTCTGAAATTCCAGTTTTAAATTTAAAAACAAAAATTTCATTAGTTATTCATACTAAAGAATTAAAACGTACCACAAACACTGGCAGGCTCGCTATCAAAGCTCTTTCCAATAGCGAAATGAGAGTAAGAGGGGAAGGAAACGATACATTAGATTTAAGTAACCTAATTAATTCTAACTATGAAACATTTCTTTTTTATCCCACAGAAAATGCAATTGAGCTCTCAGAGCATTTTAAAAATGATTATATCAAGCCAATCCATCTCATAGTTCCCGATGGAAATTGGCGGCAAGCAAGTAAAGTTCACACAAGACATCATGAACTAAAAGATATTCCTCGCGTAAAAATCAGCACCCCTAATATGGCCAAATTGCACTTACGAAAAGAATCCTTTGAGTCAGGAATGGCGACCCTAGAAGCAATTGCACATGCTTTAGGATTTATTGAAGGAGAAAATGTAAAAAATGAATTGATGAAAGTTTATTGGAAAAAGCTAGAACAAACTTTTATTGGAAGAGGTTTAATAAAAATTATAAAAAAATAGATGCACAGATTTTCATCTGCACATCATATTTAGTAATCATTAATACTTAAAACTTACGATTGTCTTTGCTAATGTCTTTCGTAAAAAAATCCTACATTTGATGCATCATTAGGATTAATTAAAAGTAATTCATCTGTAGTTGCAACTGGTTTCCAATTGACTATATCAATGAATACACCAATTTTTGTAACAACATTTTCTTCACCAATATTGTGTCCAACTTTAGCAGCAAATGTAAATAATCCAGGTGCCTTTTCCAAAACGTCAAAATAACCATTTATTTCATCCATATAAAAATGTGCAACACCATCTTTAGTTAATTCCATATTAGTTTTTTTACTAAAATAATCTGCACCGTTATTTTTTTGAGTTCCTAGGTATGTTCCTGGAACATATTTTTCCCAAGTAGAACTTACTTTTCCTTTAAACTTAATTATTTCTTCCGCTTTATCTGACTTAGTATTTATATTATATCTTGATAATACTGCGCCATTAAGTGATCCAGATTTTTTTAATCTCAGCAAGCTTGCCGAAACATTTACTTTAACGTCAATATCGCCTGCGTCATTTACATTGAGCGGCATCATTGAATAATCCAGCTGATTTAATTTATCTATTCTAAAAGCATAAAGCCTTGGCACCCATTTAGTTATGGCGGTTTTTTTAGTAAAATTTGTTAAAGGAATTCTGTCATATTCAGCCAAAATTGCGTAATATCTTCCTTCGTTTTTAGGATCCTTTTTAATTAAAAGAGTCATAATATCGTTATCGACAATATTTTTGATCAAATTACTATTACCTTTAAATGAGCCTTCTGGCAGTGAATCGGCCAAACAATTAAGTGATGTAACTAAGGATAAACTAACTGCAAATGTTAATTTTTTAAATCCAAAACTCATAATGTTCCTTTTTTATAATTTTTAATAAACTTCTTTGTCTGTAAAAATAAAAAATATGACTTATTGGAATTAGATTAAATCAGCTAAATATTTAAGATGAGTCTCCCAACAAAAACCCTGAATACTTTTCTAAGTTGACTATTATTTAGTCAATAGGATTTTTCCTTCAGTTCAGTTGAACAAATTATATCCATGAGATATAACGTGGCACTTAAAAAAAACAAAAATTCAGCGCCTTTATTGGACTATTTTAATCTAGATTTTCACAAGCATATCATAATTTGATAATATTTATCATATCCACATAAATTATCGTTACAATACAATGGTAAATACATTTTAGGTGACTTTATCCATGTCTTATTATGCTGTAGATTTTGGAACTACAAATTCTCTTCTAAGTTATATCTCATCAAAAGATGGATCTATTACTCCTATTCCCCTTGAAAATAAAGCTGGATTTGTACTTAAAACATTAATGTTCACTCCTAATAAAAATGTTTGGCATTTTGGCAATGAAGCTATCAGTGAATACGTTTCCCAGGATGGTGAAGGTAGATTTTTCAAATCAATTAAAAAATTTCTACCTGAACCTAACTACAATGGGACAATGTTATATAACAAAACTGTAAATATTTCTGAATTAATTGCTGTTTTTTTGTTTGAAATGAGACAGCGAGCAAATAAATTTTTACAGCTTAATATTGATCAAATTGTTATAGGCAGGCCCGCACTTTATTCATTAGAAAAACAAGATGATTTAATGGCCGAAGAAAGAATGCGTTCTGCTTGTGAAATTGCTGGGTTTAAAAAAATTCACTTTTGCCCTGAGCCAGTAGCAGCTGGATTTAGTGATCTAAATGTTGAAGAAGACGAAAAAATTGTTTTAGTTGCTGATTTTGGAGGTGGAACTTCTGATTTTACACTAATGAAAATTCATAAAAATAACACATATTCTTCAGAAAACATTCTTGGTTTAAGTGGAATCTTTAAGGCGGGAGACGCACTCGATGGTATACTCATGCAGGATTTTATTGCTCAACATTTTGGATCAAAAATTGAGTATAAAATTCCTGGAGGAAATAATATTTTAAAATTCCCCAAACATCTTATTAAAAAAATTTGTTCTCCAGCACACATTAATGATTTAAAAGACCGTGAAACTTGGGAATTTCTACAGCATATTCGAAAATTTGTTTTATCAGATTTAGATAATATAAATATGGGACACCTTAATTCTCTTGTGGAATATCAACTCGGATTTCCAATTTTTAATGAAATAGAAAAAATTAAAATCAACTTAAGCGAATTTGAAAATGATGCATTTTGTTTTCAATCCCATGGCATAAATATTAAGCAAAACATATCTAGAGTAGAATTTGAAAAAAGTGTCATGCCCACTATTGAGCAAATCATTAATACTATGATGGAAGTTTTTACTCAATCCAATCTAAAAACAACATCAGTTGATCAAGTATATCTTACTGGTGGAACATCTCAGTTCCCATTGATCATAAAAAACCTGGAAACAATTTTTGGAAAAAATAAAATCTTTAAAAAAAACATTTATCAATCCATTGTTAATGGACTAGCTGAATATACCAAAAAAGTCATTTTAAAATATTAGGAGCATTATGAAAAATATTTTTGTTTTATTATTTTTTTTCACAACCATTTGTTTTGCAAACAATAAGAGCTTTCAAGTTGGTGTGATTGAGCAAGATTCTTTCTTTGACAAAATCCAACTTAAATCTGGAGATAAAATTACTCAAATTAATAATAAAAAAATTCATAATATTAATGATGTTATGAACTTTATGTCTGACACTAAAAGCATTAAGTCTGTATTTATCATTAGAGATGGAACTAAACAGGAAATTAAACTCTAATTTTAATTTAGCAACAAAAATTAAACATCTAAAATGAAAATACGACTAAAATACAACATATTATACATTTTTATTTTCATTTTAGCCCATTATAGCTGCACAAAAAATAACTCTACGATTGAAACTAAAAATGATTGGAGAAACCATGAGGACAAATTAAAAGCTATTGATAAAAAACTTCAAGAATTGAGTACTGAAATTAAAAGCATAATGGGTAATGGTGCTTGTAAAAACGATTCTCAATGCAAGGTTCTTGGACTGGGAGCAAAGTCCTGTGGTGGATATTCAAATTTCATTATTTTTTCAATTCTTGATGCCCCTGAAGCAAAAATCACAACGCTAGTAGATGAATTTAATTCTGAAGAAACGGTATCGTGAATTATCCATGAAGGCCCAGGAATGCGGAGAAGCTCCACAAACTCCACACTGCTCAAACATAAATAATCGATGCACTGTTACTAATTTCAATAATTAGACTTCTAAATTCTACCCCTAGATTAAAACAAATAGCCCATTTGCAATTTTAAAAAGGCTAGACGTGGAAAATAGGAAATATATTTTTTTGCTTTTTCAACATCATCTCTATCACCTTCATTAGAAGTATAATCTAAAAATTTCGACCTATCCTTTGTCACAAATACTGGTTGGGACCAAGAAAACCAATCAACACTTAAAGAAAAATTTTCATTAAAATTCCATCTATTTCCAACACCGATATTAAATCCTAATGATTCAAGTTCCAGCAAATCAACTGAAGGATAATTTGAATTTAACCGATTTAATAAATCATCACCTAATTTGATAGAAAATGAAAACAGGGTCAAACCATAACTAATATTAAAACTATTATTCCCCATATATGATCTTCTTATAAGTGAATATCTTGTATCTGTCATTTTACCCAGATCCTGAATAATTGCAGGAATAGAAAATGTTCCCTTAACAAACTCAAATTCCCAAGAAATATTTTGGTTTTGATTTAAGCCAAAGGTTAACCCATATTTACTAGGAATTAATAAATCAATAGGGGAGTATGTTCCATAGATAAAGTATTTCTTTTGTATCCTTAAATTTTTAGTTTGATTAAAAAAGCTTTTATCTTGATGCGTTTTAGGTTCGACTTTTTTAGTCTGTGAAAAATCATCATTTAACTGTAAATCATTTTGCGCATGCACTTTTGTTTCTTGACATAAAATAATAAAAAAAAATAATAGCATCATTTGTTTTTTTATTAAAAAAATCTTAATCATTAAAACCTCAACAGGCATTTTTAGTACCATTTTTAAAACTAGTTAACATTTTAAATTTAGAATCTTATAATGTTAACTAATATTAAAAATTTAAACAATCTCTACATTACTTATTAGATAGTTGTAATGTGTGGTGACATTGAATTTGATAACTTTCATTGTCTAACGTAAACCTTCCTAAATATTTAGGAACTTTAACATTGGAGAATCTATAATCTTGTGTTAAACTCAATCCGCATTTTTTTTCACCATAGTCACAATTTAACCAAAGTTTTTTAATTTCTCCAATATGTGTCTTTATCGCTTCAGCCTGTCCTTCAAAACTTACATTTTTAGTTGGTTTTCCATTAAAAGCATAAATTAAATATCCTGATAGTTTCTTCTTACCAATTGGACCGTAATCAACTCCTCCATAAAATGTGATCCTAATGTTATCAAATCCTTTTGCAGAGCAAAACATTCCTGCTTGAACCTGATTAAATAAACAAACAATAAACAGCAATGAATAAAAAAACTTTTTCACAAATCTCTCCTTAAAATTCCTCCAAAATTGAAGTTACCAACTAGTATCAAAAACTGTGTTTCAATAAAAATTAATTGATTTTATATGCTTATTAATATAATTAATGACCTATGAAAATTTCCTCCATTAACCTTGAAGCATTTTACGCATTATCCCAGACCCTCAATTTTTCTGTGGCTGCTCTTAAAATAGGACTAACTCAATCTGCTCTTTCTCAAAGAATTGCAAAAATTGAAGATCAACTTGAAGTCACACTTTTTATTCGAGACTCCAAAAATGTCACCTTAACCACTTCGGGCTTACGCCTACTTCGCTACTGTCAGGTTCATGCAATTCATGAAAATAATTTTCTCTCAGAATTATTTTCAGATTCTACTCAATTAAAGGGCACCATTAGAATTGCTGCCTTTTCTTCAGTTTTAAGATCACTCATCATTCCAGCACTTAATCCTTTAAAAAAATCTAATCCCGAAATAAATTTTGAATTTAGTTGTTTAGAAGTTATTGATCTTTATCCAGCCCTTCAACAAGCAAAGTGTGATATTGCAATTCTTGATTATCAATTAAAAAAAAGTGGTATTGTTGAACACATCATTGGGCATGAAGAATATGTAGTCATTAAATCTAAAAAATTAATTTCACCCGATGTGTACCTTGATCATGGCCCCCATGATAATGCCACTGAATCATTTTTTCTTGCACAATCTGATCAACCAAAAATTTTTCGAAGAACATTTATGGGAGATGTTTATGGAATAATTGATGGGGTAGAGCTGGGCTACGGTCAAGCTGTGATGTCCCGACACCTTATTAAAAATAATAAAAATATTAAAATACTTTCAAAATATAAAAAATATTTTAGACCTATAACACTAAATTTTTTTGAAAGTCCTTATTATTCAAAATTACATTTAGCTGTCGTTGAACAACTAATTTTACATTCTAAAAAAATTCTAAACCAACATTAAAAAGGCTTTCTATGCGCACTCTCATTTTATCCATCATTTTCATTACTTCATCAGTTTACGCCATTGATTATACTGGCGGTGATATACATTCTAGTGACTATAAGTGGTTGAACTTAAATCTCTTTCGTGGTGACGGCCAAAGGGGTGGCTTTAAAAAGTTTGACGATACCTATTTAGAACTTGAGTTTGGGGGTAGATCTGGAATTTTAGATTTTTATGGCTATGTGGATTTTCTAGATATTTTTGATGATAAAAAAAATAGTGGTCAACATGACAGTGACAACTCCTTTTCAAAATTGGACCTCCGATTTTCACTTGATGCCATCTTTGAAAAGGATTTAGCACTTGGACTTGTTAAAGAATGGTATTTTGCCACTGAAATGATTAATGCTGATAGTGGGGCTTTTGGTGGACTAAGGGTGTATTGGCTTGGAATTGGCACTGACACTCAACTACCTTGGTTAGGACTTGTGGGACTTAATCTACAAACAAGATATTTTGCTGAAAACTATGGAGCATCCAATGAGGGAAAATTTGATGGTTATGTCTTTCATATGAATTGGTTTAAACCTCTCATCACATTCAATTCAACTGATTCAATCGCTTTTCAGGGTTATTTTGATTATGAATTTGCTAGCAACATTGAAGGTAGTACAAGAAGCCCAACGGCCTTCCAATCCTATTTAGGTTTTTGGTATCACATGAAACAATATGCAATTGGATATGGTGCTAAAATTTATCAAAATATGAGTAATTATCGTGATGATGAGGCAATTTCACCAACTGTAAAAGTAGACTCAACTGGAATCGGCCACTACATTAATTTAACATATAAATTCTAGTGATTGAAAAATTCAGGGTAAAAATTTAAATATATACATAATATTTTTTCTAAGTATTTAGAACTCTTCTATTTAAATTTACGACAACAAATGAATTTATGTATTCATATTTTAAAACAATAGACAACTACTCTTTTATCTATTTAAACAATTGATTAATTTTTTATATAATTAATTAAGAGAGTGAGTATTTTTAGTTATTTTAAAAATGAAGACTAAATGAATAAACATAAAATATTAGAACTTTATTATAAGTTAAAATCTAGACCAGATTTAATGAAGAAATTTAAAGTCTTTGCCCTGGTAGCAACAGTGAGTTTTTTATTAATAGGCTCCTTGGCTATTTGGGCAGGGATTTCTGCTATTAAATATGTTGCAAGTTCTACTACACAAATAATTGATTCACCCTCAACTAAGATTCACGTTGAGCAACTGAAGACAGAATTGAACAACCTTCCTAATGTTCAAGCTTTAAATTGCTGGGGAAAAATTCAGAGACTTTTAGCTGTTCAACCTTGGCTTGAGCGACCTGTACTTGTCAATTTAAACAATTTAAAAATTGCTTGTTTTGAGCAAACACCTGTTGATTGCGAATGATCAAGCTGCAAAGAAAATGAAAACCCTGTCAAAAAAACAGAAGATAGTGAATAAAATTAAAGTTTAAAGAAAAAAATAGATAAGATGAGTGAAACAAGAGAAAATAAAAAAAATTCAAAAATGTCAGAGAAGGCTCCGCCTAAACTCTATTATATCTAAATCATTATACAAGAACATCCACTTTCTTAATTAATGTATATTTACTTATTAGCCCGAGAAACTATGGAATTTCAGATTTTGTATTTTATAAATTGCACTTTTATTCTGTTAGACATGAGTTAACTTATAAATAATTCCTCTGTTATGTATCACTTATTGCTAATATAATAATATTAATGAATATGCTCATACCGATGTTTTCTTTTTTATTAATAACAGGATGTAGCTCCATAGTTTACCCAGTCTCTAAGCTTCCTCAAGTTGATCTTCAAAAATTTATGGGTAAATGGTATGTTGTCGCAGGACGTTTCACTTTTTTAGAAAAAAATGTTCATAACGCCCTTGAAGTTTATAATTGGAATGAAGAAAAAAAACGCATTGATATCTCGTTTACTTATCATCAGGGAGATTTTCGAGGTCCTATAAAATCTATTCCCCAAAAAGGCTGGGTCGTAGATCAACTCACTAAATCACATTGGAAAGTTTCACCTTTTTGGCCATTAAAGCTTGATTATTTCATTTTAGATCTTGATGAAAATTATCGCTGGACTGCAATTGGTGTTCCCAATCAAAAGTATCTTTGGATTATGACTAGATCAAACATAGTAAACCTTGATGAGATTCAAATGATAATTAATCGTCTGATAAATAAAGGATATAAGGTTGATAAAATAGTTTACGTACCTCATGAGTGGACTAAATAATGAGTCAGATAAATTTAAAAATCCTAATATTTATAAATTTTTTTGTTTTTTCAGTTTTTGCTGCAAGACATGAAACATTTACTGGTATTGCCCAAGCCAATGGCAAAGTTGTCTATACTGAAAAGCACGATGTTACTATCGATGAACAAGGAAAAGTATTAGAAGCAATAACTACTTATGTCGATCCAAAAGGACAAACACTCGCAACACTTAAATCAAATTTTAGAACAAGTTTAAGTTTACCAGATCATACTTATGTTGATGAAAAAACAAAGGGTAGATATGGAATTCGTCGTATTAATAATGTTATTGAAATGTTTAATCAAGATGAAAATAAATCTGAAAAAAAATTAGTACTGGCAAAGGATGATCTTTATAAAGTTTTGATTGGATGCCAAGGATTTAGTTATTTCCTAAAAGGAGAAATAGAGACAATTAAAATGAATAGGAAATTACCCGTATTATTTATGGTTCCTGGTGATTTAAGTACATATAAATTTCTTCTCGAGTTTATCAAGGAGCATCCAGATCAAATTTTTGAATTTAAGATCAAAATTGAAAACTGGTTTTTACGAGTTTTTGCTCCTGAATTTGAATTTAAATATGATAAAAAAATTGAACGCATTGTTTGGTATAAGGGAATATCTAATATCAAAAACGAGAGTGGTAAAAATCAGATCGTAGAAATTAATTATAAGTTTTAAGGCCTAAGCATAAAGAATATAATACCAATTATGTAAATTATTCTTGGAAGGTCAAACAAGGTCGAGGAGCCGGAACTTACTTCCAGTACATGAGGACGACGAGATCCGAAGTTTGACACAGCCAAGGTTAATTTACCTGATTGGTATAACTTCGACATTTCAACGATCTATATCAGGGAAAATTTCAAATTATTGCCAATAAACTGTAGGCGATTTTATAACCCTACAATTAGTCTTGCTTTTTCTCGATCAGAGCTGAATGAAAATGTATTTTCAATAACTTTATTTAAGTTTTCTCTATCAGTTATAAAAATGTGAAGCTTTCTTAAGGCCGAGAACTTTTCATCACTTGCAAATGAAAATTTCTTCAATGTCTCCTCAAGCTCAAATGAACTTAAATTAAGTTTTTTACCAGTTTGAGTATAACTCGAAAGAAAATTTTCAATCATTTCCAATTTTTCCTTATCAAAACCCCTAGACATACCTGTTATAAAATTGTCGAAACTCATTGGAAAGAAGCGTTGTGATACAAGTTTTTCTCCACTGTAAACTTCAATTTCAGAAGAAGTTGGGAGTACAACTTCCACAAATAAATTACAACCACCTTCAACACTAACTAACTGACGATTTGCAATCCTCTTTGAACAACTATAAGGCTGGTTTCCAGTGTAATTTTCAACTTTGAGTTTATCAAAAGAAGTATTCAACTCTATTCGCCCAAAGTTTGAAAACTTGTTCCATACTCTATAAATCTTCAATCTTCCAACCAAAGAAAGATTGCTAGAAAAACTAACATTAACTTCGTTTGAAATTCCTATAACATCTAAATGCACAAAGCTTAAATTTTTAGCGCTAAACTCTTCTTCTATTATTTCAGGATTAAGCTCTTTAGAAACAGTGTTCCAGTTAACTGGTATTACTTGCGTTTGTTGCGGAACATTTCTAACTCCATTTCCTTCATTCGCATTTTTATTTTTACTTGAATCACCGGAATCACCACAAGAAATTGATAACGCTAGACCCATAACCAAAATCATTTTTAATATTTTAGTCACATAAACCTCTTTTTTATGAGCATGGCTTTCATTATTTTTTTATGGCGGAGACGGTGAGATTCGAACTCACGGTACCCTTGTGGGGTACGCACCCTTAGCAAGGGTGTGGATTTAGCCACTCTCCCACGTCTCCAAATGATGGGCGAAAAGTCATTGTCTAAAAAATAAATTACAAAAATATAATATTATAATATCTAAAATATACATCAATAACAAAATGGCGGAAGACTAGGGATTCGAACCCCAGGTAGGCTTGCGCCTACGGCAGTTTTCAAAACTGCTGCCTTAAACCACTCGGCCAGTCTTCCATTTTATCTATATTTAATGAATATTCAGTCTCAATTAATTTCTAGAGATTTTCACACTCTAAATTAAAAACTATAACTTCTCAATAACTTTTAGTCCACCCATGAGTGGCACTAAAACCTCTGGAATTTCAATTGACCCATTTTCTCTCTGGTAATTTTCCAGTACGGCCACCAATGTCCGCCCTACTGCTAAACCAGAACCATTTAGCGTATGGGCAAATTTCATTTTTCCCTCGGCATTTTTATATCTAATTGAAGCGCGTCTGGCTTGAAAATCCCAACAATTTGAAATGGATGATATCTCTCTATATTTATTTTGCGCCGGTAACCAAACCTCCAAATCAATGGTTTTTCTCGATCCAAATCCCACATCCCCTGCACATAATTGCAAAACTCGGTAGGGTAGCTGTAGTGCTTCTAAAATTCCTGTTGCGCTATTAATCATATCCTCATGGGCCTTTTCTGAGCCCTCTTCTGAGGTAATTTGGACCATTTCAACCTTGTTAAATTGATGCATTCGAATTAGGCCACGTGTGTCCTTACCATAGGATCCAGCCTCAGATCTAAAACAAGGAGTATAGGCCACGAACTTCATGGGCAAATCTTTTGGATTTAAAATCTGTTCACGCACCATATTTGTTAGTGAAACTTCTGAAGTAGGAATTAAATACCAATCCCGACCCTCAATTTTAAAAAGGTCTTCCTTAAATTTTGGAAGCTGTCCTGTTCCCACTAAACTTTTTTCATGCACAAGATAGGGTGTAGCAACCTCTGTATACCCTCTATGGATATGATAATTGATCATAAAATAACTAAGGGCCCTTTCAAGTTGTGCTAGTGGACCTTTTAACAAAGAAAACCTTGAGGCAGTCATATTAGCTGCAGCGTTAAAATCTAAAAATCCTAAGTTTTCTCCAAGATCAACGTGATCTTTAACTTGAAATGAAAAAGTTTTTGGTACACCCCATTTTCGTACTTCTACATTTAAATCCTCAGTTTTGCCTGGAGGAACTGAAGCATCTAAAATATTTGGAATATTTTGTTGAAGATCTAAAAATTCAATTTCAATTTCAGCTAATTGAATTTCAGAATCACTCATTTGCTCTTTCGTTATTGCAACTTGGTTCATCAAATCTTGAGCATCTTCTTTTTTAGCTTTTTTAGCTCCAATTTCCTTAGATAAATTATTAATCGCTGACCTTGCATCATCAACTTTTTTAACAAGTATTTTTCTTTTATCATTAACTTCAATTAATTTTGTAAGCAAGCTAAGATCAAAATTTCTTTGTCCTAAATTTTTTTTACTTTCTTCAAATTGATCAATTAATAATTTTAAATCATTCATGTTAACTCCAATTATCTTTTTCAGATTCTATTTTATCATCTACTGTTTTACAGATTTTAAATATAATTCTATTTTACCTTTTTCAGGAGACTCTGGTTCAATTTCTAAAAAACTTTTATATGCTTTAACAGCTTCCTGAGTCACACTCATTTTTCGATAAAGATCTCCTAAAACTAAATATAGTGATGCATCATCTGGTTTTGATTTTAAGGCCTTCTTAAATAAATCAATTGCTGAATCAATTTCGCCCTTTTCCATTTTTATTAGGGCAATTCCTTTTAATGAATCAACTGATTTTGGATTAATTCTTTGGGCAGATTTATAAGCTTTTTCGGCATCTGGATAATTTTCCATTAATCTAGAAATATCGCCAACTAGGACAAAGGCTTCTTCAAGAAGAGGGTGATTTTTTGCTTCTTGATTAGCGGCCTTCAGAGCAAATTCCTTCTTGCCCTCAGCAAGTAACATTTTTGCTAAATAATATTGTACCTTAGGATAAGTTTCCATTCTCTCTTCAACAACTAATAACTCTTCACGTGCTTTATCAAATTTATTTTGCAAATAATAAATTTCAACTAATGCCATACGCACAGTTAAATCACCTGGAATCTTTTTTAAATAATCTCTGCCATAACCAACAAAATCATCATAACGATTCTCTTTACGTGCTGATTCCATTAAATACAAATAAAGTTCTGCGCCAGATTGTGGAATATTCTGAAGTTTATTTTTTAATTCCTCAAAATTTTTAATTTGTCCTGTTCTATAATAAAAAATAGCGATCTTATTTAAAATTTTTGGATTATCAGGGAAATCCTTTAAAATTTGTCGCAAATACCCAACGGCAGTATTGGGATCGTCGCGATCATATAATATATCTGAATAGAGCATGTGATAGTCTAAATTTGATGGGTCAAGAGACATGGCCCTAATAATTAAATCTTTTGCCACTTTGAAATTATTATTTTTTATATAACTTTTTGCTAATTCATATAGATAACTATCATTTAATGGATTTAATTTCACCGCCTGCTGCAACCATAATATTGATTTTAAAATGTCTCCTTTTTTTTCATAATACTCTGATAGTACTTTCGAAAAATAATCGGAATTCATTTGATTTGTTTGTGCCATCATCGATACAATTAAATGTGCTTCAGAGAATTTATAAGCTCGAGAATAAACTCTCAATAAATTAATATTGATTTCATTATTTATTTGATCACGTTTTCTAATTTTTTCTAAATTATTAATAGCAAGTTGGTAAAATCCTAAATCTGATTGTAGTAATCCTAAATTAATTACGGCTTTATAGGAATCCGGCGTGTTTTCCACGGCATCAATTGCTTTTGTTAAAGCAATATCCCAATCAAATGAAGCAGCATATTTTTTTGATTGTTCGATGAGTTCAACAGACTTTGATTCTTTGATGAGTAAATTAATTTCTTCATTTTTAGCATTTGCATTTAACATGGCAAGCTTATGCCTCAACTCAGGGTTATCAATTAAATCTAAAGATTTTTTTAAAACCTTAGAAGCTTCAACAGGTTTTTGATTCACAGCTAAAAGCAAACCCTGATAGTGTAAATACTCAGCATAATAATAACGAGACTTTCCATAACCAAGAGATTGAATTCTTTTTAAAATATCAGAAACTTTTTCCCAATCTAATATCTTACTATAGTAATGCAAGCCCTTTGTTAAAATTAATACTGAATCTTGATGCTCTGTAAGACCTTCTTTAAAAGTATCCCAATATTTTTTATCCAAATTTTCTAATTTTAAATAATCAAGTATTGCATCATATAAATATGGCGATTTTTCAGGTCTTCCGGATACTCTTTGGATCAATACTTTTGCTTTAACTAAATCTCCAGATGCTACAAGAGATTTTAAATAAGCTGCATATAATAAAGTATTCACTTTGGAATTAATTGATAAATATTTTTCAATTAAAAAATTAACTGCCTGATATTTTTCAAGGGTTAAATAAAAATATGCCTTTGCAGTTAAAATATCTAATGATTGAAATTCACTTCCTTCTCCTAAAAGTTGAAATAATTTAAAAATAATAATTCCATCTCTTATAATATCATCGCTGTGTTGCAACATTAATGAATAACATAAAATAATTTTATGCATTATTTTTTTATTTTTTTCATTTTGTTGATACGCTTCTTTGAATTTTTCAACTGCAACTAGAAGTGATCCATAATTAAAATTTTTTAAGGCAAGTTGTGCTTGTTCAAATAATTCATTGGAATGTTCTTCGTCAGTCTCTGAATAAACCTCTGGAAATTCAATCTTAGGTAATGTATATATCTCTACTTTCTTAGATTCTTTAGGATTTTCATTTTCTTCTGGCAGAAACATAAGGATGATTATTAAAGCCAAGACAATGAACATTAATGATCTAGATTTTTTCTTTTTATTTTTTTTTATTATACTTTCATTATATTTTTGAATTTCTCTATTTTCTTCTTTTCTGATTTTGGCAACCTTCTCCTGTTCCTCATGCAACTTTTTTAATTCTCTTTCCCATTCTGCATTTACTTTTTTTATATCTGGTTTAAAATTTTTGACACTCTTTTCATTTTGCAACATGACAGTTTTTTCATCGTCAACATCATAACCATCACCCTCACCATCAACAAGCTCACCAGAATATTCTGCATCAAAAATAGCATCACTTGTTGAATCTTTATCATTTTTTGTATTCAATATTTTTAATAATTTTTTCTTTTCATCTTCTTTAAGTTTTTCTTTCTTTAAATACTCTTCTGTTTTAGGCGAAATCATGGTTTTTTCCCACTCATTCGTTTTTTCTAATAATTCCTCAGCTTCAACTTCTAGTGGATCAGGGATTTTATTTTGTAAATGAGGAGGATTGATAATGACAGTTTGATCAATTATTTTAGACTGTGTTTTTGCAAAGGGTGGTGGTGTAAATTTAGTTTCATCAAAAAGATCTTGTAGAAGCGTACTATGTCTTGTTTTATCAACTTGCCAATCTTGTAATTTTTTTAAAAAAGTATCTTCGTCCCAATTATCTAACTCGCTCCTTGTCATGTAGCTATTTTTTAATTCTACAGCAAGCTCTTCAATTTCTTTTATTGTTGACCAATCTGAATCTCCAACTCTTTGACACCTACTAAAAACAGGTAAATATCCTCTTTGTACAAGATCTAATAATTCTTCTTTGGTGTATGGCCCAAGATTTTTATTATTTACAAAAATATTGTATTGATTCATTTCCTACTGTTTTATAAAAATGCTAGCAGCATTTAATATTTGATAGGCCTTATCCCAAAAAACTCCTAACAATAATATAGGAAGAGTTAGAGTCGCCATAAATAATTGTTTTAAAAAAGTTGCACCTTTTAACTTAGATTCATCATCGGAACTTTCAACAATGATTGCTTTTACTAAACGAAGATAATAATAAAGTGCGACAACTGAATTTAAAGCGACAATTAAAGCAATTCCGTAATGTTTATTTAAAATTATTAAATTAAAAACATTAAATTTTGCCACAAATCCTGCAAGTGGTGGCATACCTGCAAGTGAAAATAAGGCAATAGACATAAAGATGGCCAGAAACGGATGTTTATTTATTAATCCTTTAAAAAAATAATGTGAATCACTCCCATACTCCCTAACAACTTGATCAATTCCATAAAATGATACTAAGGTCATCAATAAATAAATTAACATATAAAATAGCACTGCCCCAAAAGCACCATGCCCAAGACTTAGAGCAAGTAATACAAATCCAATTTGTCCTAGCGAAGAAAAAGCAAGAAGTCTTTTTACGGATTCCTGACCAAGCGCAGAAATATTTCCAAATGTCATAGTTAATACTGCAACAATTTGTATAAACCCAATCCACCATTGAAATAAATTTTCATTAGATAATTCAAATAAATTTGTAATTCTTGCAATAGCAGCAATCCCAGCAATTTTTGGTACTAAAGAAAAAAAAGCGGTTACAGGTGTTGGAGAACCCTGGTAAACATCTGGGCTCCACATGTGAAAAGGAAATGCAGAAATTTTAAATCCAAGACCCACAAAAACTAATATTAAAGAAAATTTAATAATAAATAATTTGTCTGCATCTAGAGTCCCACTTAATAAAGAAAATATTTGATCATATTGAATGGAACCAAACAAACCATATATATGTGAAATTCCAAAAAGCATAACTCCGGAACTAACTGCTCCATAGATTGCGTATTTAAATCCACCTTCTGCAGATAGAGTATCGTTTTTATTAAATGATGCGAGCACATAACTTAAGATGGATAATATTTCAATTCCAATATAAAGAGCCAAAAAATTATTGGCGGAAATGACTAGCATTGCACCAGCTAAAACACCAAAAGTTATTATTAAAAACTCTGATTTTAATTCCTGATAAATATCTCCTGACGTATAGGATAAATAAACAATACCAAGCAGTGAAACAACGCATAACATTTTTGCAATTGTTCCAAACTGATCAATAACGACACTTTGTGCAAATAATTTAACAGGATTAATTCCAAGATTTAAACCAAGTACTGACAAACAAATTACTAAGCTAATCACGGAAAATATTGTTAAAAAAAATTTTTGCTTATGGTTTTTATGATAAGTTGATTCCATAAAAAGTAAAAAACTCATTCCTATTATGATGGCCAACTCTGGTAGATAATAAGAAAGGTTACTTAATAATTGCAAAATCACTGCTCACTCCTAGGAATTTTATTAATGGCTTATTTTGATAATTGCTGAACAAATAATCCAACAGATGTTTTTATTAAATTTGTCAAAGGAGATGGAATAACCCCTAACAATACAACAAGAAAACAAAGTGGAATCATATAACCAATTTCTAATGCATTTATATCCTTATAGGTTTTAACCTCAGCAGAAACTTCACCAAAAAACATTCTCTTATACATCCACAATAAATAAGCTGCTCCCAGTAAAAGCCCAGCAGCAGAAATAGTTGTCATAAGAGGAAATTTTGTAAATGAACCCATAAAAATGAGAAACTCTGAAACAAACCCTGCTAATCCGGGCAATCCAATAGAAGCAAACATGCCAAGAATAAAAATAATTGTATATACAGGCATGTGAATAGCAAGACCAGAAAACCCTCTTGTGCCATCAGGTTTAATTATCCATCGATGGTGTGAACGATCATAAATCATACCCACAAGTAAAAACATCATGGCCGTGCTTGTTCCATGATTAAACATTTGCATCACTGCACCATTTACTCCTTGAACTGTTAGGGATGAAAGCCCAAGCATTACAAAACCCATATGTGACACTGATGAATAGGCAATGAGCTTTTTCACGTCAGTTTGTGCTAATGCACAAAATGCTCCATAGAGAATGGAAACTAATCCTAAAAAAGCGACAATTGTGGCATATTCTTTAGCAGCATTAGGAAAAATAGGATAAGCAATTCTAATAAAACCATAAACACCCATTTTAAGTAAGACTCCAGCTAAAATCACAGATACTGCTGTCGGAGCTTGAACGTGAGCATGGGGAAGCCATGTATGAAATGGAAAAACTGGTACCTTTATGGCAAATCCAATAAATAAAATCCAAAAGAAAAAGTTTTCAAAAGAATAGTTGGAGCCTAGCAAAGAAAAAGTTAAATCCTTAAATTTTCCACCTTGAAGGGCGATAATATCAAAAGAATTTGGATTTTTTCCACTGGCATAATAGAGCGCGATGACTCCAACGAGCATTAAAATTGAACCAAAAAATGTGTAAAGTATAAATTTTGTAGCTGCGTACTCTCTGTTTTCTCCTCCCCAGAGAGCAATAAGAAAGTACATAGGAATTAACATTACTTCCCAGAAAACATAAAATAAAAAGAAGTCTAAGGCGAAAAAAACTCCAAAAATTGAGCTTTGTAAGAGTAATAATAAAGCAAAATATGATTTTATTTTTTTTTCTACATTCCATGAACTTAAAGTACAGATAAAAAATAAGAGCGCATTCAGTAGGGCCATGGCAATAGAAATCCCATCAACTCCAAGTGTGTAATTGATGGATAATGAATTTATCCAACTCGCTTTAATATAAAATTTATTTTGAATATCTGTCATACCCTCAGAAAACTGAAAGTAGAGACAAATTGTTAAAACTAATGTTGTAAAAGTACTAACTAGAGTTAGTATTTTTGTCCAAGATTGTTTTTCACTGGGAAGAAACAGTAAAATGATTGAAGTTAAAATCGGTAGCCAAATTATTATATTTAAAAGATGAGAACTCACGATTATCTCCCAATAAAGACAAAGTAATAAGTAAAAATAAACAGAATCATCATTAACAAATAATGTTGAATTTTGCCTGACTGTATTGTCCTAAATAGAACATTGATAAATTTAATAAATATGGAAGATCCATCAACAATTAATCCATCAATAATCATTTGATCAAACCATTTACTTGAATTTGAAACCTTATTTGTGACCATAGATGATCCGTCCGTTAAAACATCATCCATGTACCATTTTTTTATCAAAAATCTATCAAGAGGTTGCAAAATTTGTGGAAGTCTAGGTATGGAATTTCTTCCGTAAATAATAAAGGCTCCACTAATACCTAATATTGCTAAAATCAAAGATATTATTGCACTCGTACTATGCGCATGATGAATTCCTGCTTCTTCAGGATTAGGACCAAAATATCCAGTCTGGCTTTCGTAACTACTTTTTGGATAGACCAATGCTGGGCGTGTATCTAACCAACCTAATTCCTGTGAGGCTGGCTTAACATAATTTTTAATATCTGGTGCCACGACTAATACCTTAAACCATTCAAATTTTTCCGAAAAAACTTTTCCAAAACCCTGACCGGTAATTGATCCACAATAGATAAACCCAAAAGTAAACAGAGAGAGAGTTAAAAGTGGAATTGAAGAATTTGGAGTAAAGTGTTCTTTGTGACAATGATCAAAAACTTTTTTGTCCTTGGGTTTTCCATAAAAAGTTAAAACCATCATTCTAAACATATAAAATGGTGTTAACAGTGCAGTCACAAATCCAAGTATAACAGGAATGTAATATAAAAAATTATGATGTGCTGAAAATCCCCAAAAAAGTGCATCGCCTAAAATCCTATCCTTTGATACAAACCCGGAAAAGAAGGGGACTCCTGCTATGGCCAAAGTTGAAAGCAACATTGCAAGATGAGTAATTGGTAATTTTGATTTAAGTCCACCCATGCGTCTCATGTCTTGAACGTGATCGTGGGATTCTTCATCATGAAGTGAATGAATAACTGATCCTGCGCAAAGGAATAAACAGGCCTTAAAAACAGCGTGAGTAATTAAATGCATAAAAGCAGCAGAGTAGGAACCAACCCCAATTCCCAAAACCATGTATCCAAGTTGTGAAACAGTTGAATAGGCAAGTACAGCTTTTATATCTGTTTGCCTTAAAGCTATTGTTGCAGCTATAAACGCTGTAATTGCACCTATAAAAGCAACAAAGGGTGAAATTCCTGAAAGTTCTATAAGTGGAAAAATTCTTAAGGACAAATAAACCCCAGCAGCAACCATTGTTGCAGCATGGATTAATGCGGAGCAGGGAGTTGGACCCATCATTGCATCAGGCAACCAAATCTGAAGTGGAAACTGTGCAGATTTTCCAATAGTTCCACAAAAAATACAAAATGCAGCAAAGGTGGCAACTGAAATTCCAAGAATTGTTTTACCTTCAAAAGCACCAGCATGAATTGCAGCGTAAATATCGCTAAATGCCACTGATCCTATTGAATTCCAAATAGCAATTATTCCAAGTAAAAAAATGACATCGCCAACTCTTGTTGTCATAAATGCTTTCATAGAAGCAAAACCGGCTTTTTCTTTTTCAGTATAAAACCCAATGAGAGCGTATGAACAAAATCCCATTAATTCCCAAAAAATAAAAACACCCAATAAATTATCTGATAAAACGAGACCAATCATGGCTGCAGTAAACAATGATAAATAAGTAAAAAATCGTCCGTATCGGGAATCTGAAGCCATATAATATGAGGAAAATAAATGAATAAGAGTTGCAACTCCAGTAACCATTAACAACATAATGGAACTTAAGTTATCAATGTAAATTCCCATATCAAATCGCGTAATCTGATCTCCAAAAGAAAGATCAAACCAATTAAATACTTTATGTATGGCATAATTTGCAGAATAAATTTGTTGAAAATTAAAAAAAATTTTCAATGCAAAAACAAATGAAAATAAAATAGCACCTATACTTAACCAATCACCTTGTCTCGGCAATTTATGCCCTACAAATGCGTTTATTATATAAGCAAAAAGAGGAAACAAAAAAATGGGAGCAATTGAAAGTATTGTATAATCCATATTTTAATATCCTAAATAAACTATTTTTTTATAGCTTTAATTCTGTTAATTCATCCAAATGTACTGTTTCTTTTAATTGAAAATTTCTAATAACAATCGCAAGAGCGACAGCAGCTTCTGCTGCAGCAATAACAATAATAAAAAGCGCAAAAATATGACCATCTAAATTTGATGTCACATATCTTGAATAGGCGACAAAATTTAATGCCGAAGCATTCAAAATAAGTTCAATGCCTAGAAGGATAGCAACCATACTTTTTCGAGAAAACAAAGTATAAATGCCAAAAACAAACAACATTAATGAAACAAATAAAATGAGATGCAATTGCCACATTACAATATCCTAATGTTTTATTTATGATTTTTTCCCTGTCTTGCTATAATGGCTGCACCAATTAATGCGCCAAGTAGCAAAATAGAAGAAAATTCAAATACTAAAAGATGATCAGTTAATAACAATTTACCAATGGAATCCAGCGTTGGATTTAATGTTGATTTATTGATTTTTAAAGTCGCAATTATCGGTCGAATTAGTTGCAAATAAATTAATACACCCAAAGCGAATGAAATTATTAATGAAACAACTACTGTTTTTTTATTTCCCATGGAAGGTACCATTTGGAAAATCTGCTCTGCTCTGCTTTTATGATCTTTCCCGCCAGTAAGCATAATGGCAAAAAGCATTAAAATAACGACGCCTCCCACATAAACCATTACCTGTGATACAGCAACAAATTCTGCTCCCATACCTGCATACAATCCTGCAACACCAAGAAGAGTAATTAATAAAAAAATACAGGCATGCATAATATTTTTAGTCACCACCATCGCAAGAGATGAAACTAAAACTATTATTGAAGAAAAAACTAATAATACATTTTCAAACATAAACTAATGTCCTCCGCCACCAAAGGAAATGGAACCCAAAATTTGTAATAATGATCTGCCATTAAAAAGAACCATCCAAACTGAGCATCCAACTAAATTAAATATCGCAATAGGTGTTAAATATTTCCAACAAAGAGTCATCAATTGATCCACTCTTAACCTAGGGAAAGTCCATCTAATCCATATGACGGTGTAGTATAAGGCTGCCCCCTTACCTAAAAAAATTAAAACTTGTAAGAATTGTCCAAGAGGGCCTTCACCTCCAATCTCAAATGGCACTAAATATCCTCCAAGAAATAAACTGGCGGCTACTGAACAGACAACAAAAACTTCCATGTATTCTGCAAGAGCAAATAAACCAAATCTAATTCCCGTGTACTCAGTATGATAACCTGATACTAACTCTGACTCTGCTTCAGGTAGATCAAAGGGAGCCCTGTTTGTTTCAGCCAACATTCCAACAAAAAATATAAAAAATGCTATAAATAAAAATGGATTATGAAAAACTAGCCATTGATGTGGCAGTCCTCCCTGCATGGCGAGTACTTCCTTAAATGATAATCCTCCGGTAATAAGAACTACTGAGATAATTGAAAGTGTTACTGGAATTTCATAACTCACAATTTGAGAAGCACCTCTCATCCCACCAAGCATAGACCACTTAGAATTTGAAGCATATCCAGCTAAAAAAATTCCTAATCCCACTAGTGAAGAAATGGCTACCAAATAAAAAATTCCTACATTCAAGTGTGATAGAGTTAATCCACTTGAAACAGGAAGAACTGCAAAGGTAGAAACTACTCCAAAAATACATAAAAATGGGGCAAAATAAAACATGGCCTTATCTGCAGTATTTGGAGCAATGTCCTCCTTGCTAATCATTTTTATTCCATCAGCAAGAAGTTGAAATAATCCATATGGCCCAACTCTGTTTGGCCCTAATCTTCCTTGTATATCGGCAGAAATTTTACGTTCAGCATAAGTTCCAAATCCTCCAATACCAGCCAAAACACCAGTCATTACTACAGCCAGTAAAAGCATAGCGCCCAATGCTAAGTACCAAGAGCCACTTGGTCCTAATGCAACCATCATATTTTTCAGTGACTCATACTGATTAACTGTCTGTAAAAAATAATCCATGAAAGTTTGATTCATAAATCTATTACCCTAATTAAATATTTCTTATTTTTTAAAACTTTTCACCCAATCTAGATCACCCTTTCTCCAACAATAGGCTATTCCTTCAACTAAAATTGAGATGAATGCTAACATAACAATTAAAACATAGCCTCCTTCGCCAATTTGCATAAAGGACCTAAAAACTTTTGCCACTGGAAACATAAGCACAGACTCAACGTCAAAAATAATAAAAATTAATCCTACGACATAAAATCTTACGTTAAATTGTGACCATGCTGAACCAACTGGTGTTTCACCACATTCGTATGGAGAACTTTTTACTTTATTTGGATTTGAAGGACTTACTAAAATGGCCAAACCGTTTGCAGCTAGATACAAAATGACGGCTATCCCCATCATGATTGCTAAAGGAATAAATCCTTCGATTAAGTTTGCATTCATTTTTTGTGACCTTTTTAATTACTTTTATTTTGAAAGGTTACACGATACATTTGCCCTTGCAAATAGAAGCCTTAAGAATTGATAACATGTTTTTACACCAAAACTGGTCGCAAATTTTACCTCAATTCAAAAATCTTGGAAATAAATCCATTGGCAATTTTCCGTTAGACTTATTTTTACACCAGTTAAGTAGTGACCCATCCAATAAGATTTTTCCCCTTTCACCAATTATTTTATTAGCTCCAATTAAAGATTGCATTGAATGCGAAAAGCTCTTTAAAAATAAGAATTATTTTTTTTGGACTGAAGAAATTCCAAGTGCCTATGACAAAATACTTAATCAATTTAATCTATTAAAAAATCTACTTTCGCTTTATGAAGCTATCATTTCTAAAAAAGAGATTCTTCTATTGCCTTATGAAGTGCTAGGATGTTTCATACCAGATATTTCCTATGTTAAAGACAACTCACTGCTCGTTAAAAAAGAAGATATTTTATCCCAAAAAGATTTTTCTGAAAAATTAACTCACCTAGGATATTCACCTGGAATCGTGGGCAAATTAAAAGAGGGTGAATTTCATTTTCGTGGAGAAATTCTTGATCTTATGACCTATTCATCTAAGCAATTTAGATTTACTTATTTTGACGATCTTATAGAGCATATTTATCCCTATGATAGTTCAATGCTAAGAGCAATTCGAGAAAATGAACTTGAAAGTGTTTTTATTATTCCCAACATTTCCTTTTTTTTAAAACCTGAAAAACAAACTATCGCTAGAGACAAAATCCCAATACCATCGCCTCAATTTCGCCAAAAATATCTTGCTAGAAAGGAATTTTTTGAAGAGCTTGCTTCTGGCCAACTTCCCCCGAATTTGTTTTTCCTCATCCATTTATTTTTTAACCAATCTTCAACTTTATTTGAATTTTTTACTAAAGAAAGATATTCATGCCTTTTTTATGAACCTCAAATTGGAATTAGGCAGATTGATCACCTTGCTTATTCCGAAAGGAATAGATTTGCAGAGGAGTCATTGTTAGAAAATCAAAGTTTTTTAACACCGGAATTTAATAAAATTTATTCTTTTGACCAATTAAGAAATGAAGTTGAAAAGGCTCCATTTTTAAATTTTCAAAGCTACCATCTACAACTTTTAGCTGATTTACTTTTTAAAGAAGACACTCTGTCTAAGGATTGGAAACGAACAAGTAAATTAGAAAAACTTTTAACATGGATAAAAGAAAACTTTGATTCAATCCAAAAAATTGTTTTTTTTCTCTCTAATGATCAGGAAAAATCAAAACTTTCAACTGTTTTTCAAGAAAGACTTGGACCCCAATTTCAAAAAATTTTTTCTATCATTTCATGGACAGATACATCTATCGGAAATAGTTATTTTGAAGAATTTTCCCAAGTTCTACTGATTAAATGTAGTGATTTTATCTATGCACCTATTGGAAATAATCAAAAAAAATCAAAAAAGAAAATTGATTTTTTTGCAGAACATTTAGCAACACTTCACGAAGGAGATTTTGTCGTTCATCAAGAACTTGGAATTGGCAAATTTCAAGGACTTCAAAACATGACTGTTGGTGGAATTAATTCTGATTTTATAGTTCTTCATTATATTGGAGAAGATAAAGTTTATATTCCCGTTTATAAAATTAATCTCCTCCAAAAATATGCTGATGGAGATGCTAAAGTAAAACTATCTGATCTTCGTTCAAAAAAATTTGAACAGGAAAAAGTTAAGGCTAAACAATCTGTTAAAAAATTAGCTTTTGATTTGTTAAGACTCGAAGCCGAAAGAAAATCTCAAAAGGGATTTGCCTTTTCTCCACCCGATGAATTATTTGAAGAATTTGAAAAATCCTTTCCCTACGAAGAAACTGAAGATCAAGCCAATGCCATTCAAGATGTACTTAATGACATGTGCTCTCCAATTCCCATGGACAGGCTTATTTGTGGTGATGTGGGTTTTGGAAAAACTGAAGTGGCCATGCGTGCTACTTTCAAAGCAGTATTAGATAAAAAACAAGTCGTTATTTTAGTTCCAACAACAATTCTTTGTTTACAACACTATAACAATTTTAAGGAAAGACTTGGAGCATTTGGGGTTAAAGTTAATTATCTTTCAAGACTTTCTACTCCAAAAGAAAACAAAGAGACATTAATAAAAATTGAAGATGGAAACTGCGACGTTGTCATTGCCACACACAAAATTTTATCAGGAAAAATTAAATTTAAAGATTTAGGCCTCGTCATTGTGGATGAAGAACAAAGATTTGGTGTTGGCGATAAGGAAAAATTAAAACTACTTCGATCACAGTTAGATTACTTAACTTTAACAGCAACTCCCATTCCGCGAACTCTTCAAATGGCATTTCTTGGAATTCGCTCACTTTCTTTAATTCAAACTCCACCTTCAGACAGACTTTCCGTTAAATCAATTCTTATTTCAGAAGACGATGCAACTATTAAAAATGCGATTGAATTAGAATTAGATCGAGGTGGGCAAATTTTTTATATAAATAATAAAGTGATTGATATTGAAATTCTTTTTGGGAAAATTCACAAACTAGTACCACGTGCAAGAATTGTTGTGGCACATGGGCAATTACAAGAAAATGATCTGGCAAAAAAAATTCAAGATTTTTATCAAAAAAAATATGATCTTTTACTTGCAACTACTATTGTTGAATCGGGTATTGATGTGCCTACTGCTAACACAATGATCATTAATAATGCCCATGCCTATGGACTTTCACAGCTTCATCAATTGAGAGGAAGAATTGGAAGATCTGATCGAAAAGCCTATTGTTATTTTGTTACTCCAGTTGATAAAAAACTATCTGAAAATTCTACAAAGCGACTTGAAAGCTTACAAAGATATTGTGATTTAGGCTCAGGCTTTGCACTTTCAAATAGTGATTTAGAAATTAGGGGTGCAGGGGAGCTTTTAGGTGCTGAACAATCTGGTCAAATTCAATCCGTAGGTTTAGAACTTTATTTAGACTTACTTAAAGAAGCTATGGAAGAAATTAAGGGTGAAAAATTAGAAGTTTGGAATCATGTAGACATACAACTTGGACAACCTGCTTATATCCCACAGCATTTTATTCCTGATCAAGCTGCAAGGTTAAAATTTTATAAAAAACTGTCTAATTCTAGAAGCGATGAAGAAATTGATTCAATCACTCAGGATCTTGTTGAAATTTATGGTACCTTGCCAGAATCAGTGGATAATTTAATTGTGACAATCTATGCTAGAAATTACCTTTCAAAACTTGGGGTTTCACTTCTCAGTTTGTCTAAATCTGGGCTAAATATTAAATTCAATGAAGATTATTTAAAAAATATTCCACATATTTCCCAAAAAATACTTTCATATTTTTTAGCAAGACCTAAAAAGTTTAAATTTCAAAGCTCCTATAGTGTGCTTTATCAATCAAATACTCCAATTCAAATAGGCGAAGTAAAAGAGTTTTGTAGAGAACTTTCTGATATAATTCCAATAACTTAATTTTTTGATATTTTTAATTTTCAAGTTACAATCATGAGTAGAGGACTAAATAATGAAATTTCATTTTATCTTTTTTATTAGTATTTATACCCAAATTTCTTCCCATGCTCAGCAGCAACTACAAACTATAGAACCTAAGGTTGTAAGTGCTGAAGAAAAAGTGGATTTTAAAAATAAGATTATTGCTTCGGTAAATGGTGTAAAAATCACATTGTCAGAATATCTTGAAACATTAGAAGCTGCCCTTGCAGTCCCAACACATAAAAAAATTCAGTATGAAGATGTATTGCAATTTATAATCGATCGCAATTTAGTTATTCAAAAAGCATATAAAGAAAAGGTTGATTCTGAGCCACTTGTAAAAGCAAAAATGGAAGATGTTCTTTTTGGAGCTCAAATTTCAAAGGAGCTACAAAGTGAATTTGAAAAAATCACTATATCAACAAATGAAGTTGAACAATATTACAAAAACAATAAGGAATATAAAACCTCTCAAATACTCCTACGTTTACCTGTTATGCCAAAAAAGGAAGATGTAAAGAATCTTTTTAAAGCGGTAAATGTGATTTACCAAGAAGTTAAAAATGATCCATCAAAGTTTGAAGAAATTGCCAAAAAATATTCAGAAACCCCTGCTGAACAAACAAATGGTGATATTGGATTTCAACCGCCTACAAGTTTATTGCCTGAGTATTTTGAAGCAATTAATGGTAAGCAGGTTGGCTTTTTAACTCCTCCAGTTAGAACACTTTTTGGATATCATATTATAAAAATAACTGGCGTACGCGAGTTTAAAGAAATTAATTTAGGTTTATATCAAAAAATTCTTTTTGATATAAAACGAGACACAATTATTGAAAAATATTATCAAGAGCTCCGAAAAAAAGCCAATATAGTAATAAACAAGGAAAACTTACCAAAAGAGTAATTACTTACTACTCTTTTTTTTTCTAATGCCACCTAATCCCTCCAATGGGCCTATCATTTAGACATTTTTGTGTATAATGACCTCATAAGATTCATTGGAACAATTTATGAAAAACTCACTTATTTTTACTTTCTTCCTATTATGTATTCAAGTTTGTTTTGCAAAAAAAGATCCACTTTTTCCTAAAAGCAGCAAACTAATAGATAAAATGGCCCTCGTGGTTGATGATAGTATTTTTACACTTTCAGAAATTCAAAAAATTACTTCTACTTATGGAGTCAGAAAAGAAATTTCGGGGATTGTTTACAATCAAAACGCTGATGCAAATATTAATGATAAAGTTATAACTGATTTAGTTATTAAAAAAATTCTCATCCGAAGTAAACTCAAAGAAATTGGCTATAATATAACTGATGATGTTGTTGAAGAAAGAGTTAAGTTAATTGAAACCTCTCAAGGTGTAAAAAGAGATGACTTAATTCAATTTTTAACTAGCAAGGGAATCAACTACGAAATCTATTTTGAACTTATTAGAGAATCAATAGAGTTTTCGCAATTTCTTCAAAAAAACATTTACCCATCAATTGAAATTTCTGAATCAGAACTTAAAAATGACTATTTAAAAAAATTTCCTAATCAAAAAGAAAAAAGTATTAAATACACTCTTGTAGCTATTCAGCTTCCTGAAATAGTCATTAAAACAAATGCACTTAAAGATATTATTAATGATATTAAAGACTATAGAGCTGGCAAGGACCTCCCAAGCTATTTATCTGCGATGGAATCAAAGCGATTGGAAAATGTTGATGAAGGCAATTTAAATAGTGATATTATAAAAATATTAAAATTAACTCCAATTGGAGAATTCTCAAGTCTACTTAAAGTTGGTGGTGCTTCGAGTATTTTTTTCGTTGAAAACAAACAGTTTTCAGAAACAAGTGAGTATGAAGAAAAAAAAGAAAACCTCAAACAAGAGCTTACTCTAGAAAGAGGTAGAATTTTATTAGATGATTGGGCAAAACAGGAATCGAAATATCACTACGTAAATGTTCTACTCTAAATATCATTTCTAAAAATTTATGACAAAGATACACGTAACCGCAGGTAGTCTCGATGGAATTTCAATAGAAATTTTTTCAAATTTTTTCAAGATATTAACATTAGAAGATCAAAAAAAATTTACACTTTATGGTGATAAATCTCAAATTAATCGATATTTACAAGTCGCTGGCTTAGGCAATCTGGAAAACTGTAATATCTTTGATATTTCAAAAAATACAAGTCTTAATTCGGAGCATAATTCAACAGTTGTCAAATCTCTTGATTATGTTTTTACCAACTCTGGTCCCAATGATTTTCTGCTTACACTTCCGGCAACTAAAAAAGAATTTTTATATAAGGATACTTCCTACTCTGGTCACACTGAATTTTTTAGACATTATTTTTCAAATCACCATTTACCCATGGTTTTTCTTGGACACAAATTTAATTTATTACTTCTAACTGATCATGTGCCATTAAACTCAGTTACTAATATTTTAACTAGAGATTTCATTTTTGAAAAAGTTAAAATGACACTTGATAAAATTTCCCAATATACATTAATTAAAAAAGTTATTTTCTTAGGAATTAATCCTCATGCTGGCGAAGGTGGAATTATTGGAAGTGATGAAGTAATGTTAAATTCATCAATTGAATTATTAAAAAACGAATTTAAATCAAAATTTTCATTTTCTGGTCCCACACCTGCTGATACTGCGCTTATACATTCTCCAGATCCTTGCAAAGAAACACTAATTATTTCTCCCTATCATGATCAAGGTCTTGCATTGTTTAAATCAGTTCATGGAATGCTTGGAGTAAATATTACACTAGGGCTTCCTTTATTAAGAATTTCTCCTGATCATGGAACTGCACCTAGTTTACTTTTTAAAAACCAAGCAAACTATTCTTCATTATTTTATTGCTGGGATCAAATCAAAAAAATAGGTCGTGCTTAATGGATAGAGATAATATTTGTATTATTAATGCCCGTGTTAATAATTTAAAAAATTTAAACATTAAAATTCCCAGAGAAAAACTCGTAGTGATAACAGGACCTTCGGGTTCTGGAAAATCTTCACTTGCCTTTGATACAATTTTTAAAGAAGGTCAACGTCGATACCTAGAATCTCTAACAAGTTTTGGAAAATCATTTTTGGCTCAGCAGGATAAAATTGCTGTTGATTCAATAACAGGACTTTCACCGACACTTAGTCTAGATCAAAAGACAACTTCTGCAAATAAAAGATCAACCGTAGGAACAATCACCGAAATTTCAGATTACTTACGATTGCTTTTTTCTCAGTGTGCAACAGCCCATTCACCTGATACCGGACTACCTATTCAAGGAAGAGATCCAGAAGAAATTATAAAAGAAATTATTTCACTTCCTAACAATTCTAAAATCGCAATACTTGCCCCAATTCTCTCACAACAAAAAGGTGCTCATAAGGATCTACTCTCTAAAGAAGAGTCCCTTGGATTTATTAATTTTAGAATTAATAATAAATATTTTGATGTAAATTCACTTCCAAATATTAAAAAAAATGATCTCTCATCCATTGATGTTGTTGTAGACAGAGTTTTAATTTCAAAAGAAAAAAAAGATAGAATTAGACAATCTATTTTGACGGCCCTAAAAAAAAGTAAAGGCAGAGTTCTCATACACCTTTTAGATGAATCCCGTGACCTTTTTTTTTCACAACACTTTTACTGTGCAAGTAAAAAAATGAGTTATCCTGAACCTTACCCAAACTTATTTTCTTCAAATTCACCAAGAGGACAATGTTCAAATTGTAAAGGACTTGGTGAAATCTCCTATATTGACAAAAATAAAATATTTGATGCAAAAACAAACTCGCTGTTAGAACAATATTCTCTGGAAGCTATTTTTTCATCAGATGAATCACTCCTAAATAAACTACATTCCATTTTCAAAAACTTAAAATTTTCTATTGAAATGCCTCTAAAAGATCTTCCAACAGAGTTTTTAGATTTTATTCTTCTTGGGGGTGAATTTAAAAAAGCCAATTTTCTTGGATTATATCCTTACCTAAAAAAATGTCTTACCGATGAAGATTTAAATACCAGCGAAACAATTTTACTACCTTTTATTAGTTCTGAAGTTTGTAATTCTTGCAATGGTTCTAGACTAAACCCCTATGCAAGCGCATTTTTGTTTGACAATAAAAGTTTCAATGATTTTTCTAATTTAAGTTTATCTGAATTACATACATATTTTAAAAATTATAAAAAAATTATTTTAAGTGGAGTTAAGTCAGTCGTTGAAGATAAACTAACTGCAGAAATACATTCGCGACTAAACTTTCTTGTAAATTTAGGACTTAGCTATCTTTCTTTAAATAGACCTGCCAACACCCTTTCTGGAGGAGAATTACAAAGAATTAGACTAGCATCACAATTGGGTTCACAATTATCTGGAGTTGTTTATGTTCTTGATGAACCAAGCATTGGTCTTCATCCAAGAGATAATATTTTATTAATAAATACACTTATTGGTCTTCGAGATCTTGGCAATTCAATTCTAGTTGTTGAACACGACGAAGAAACAATTAGACATGCAGATCATATCATTGAAATTGGCCCGAAATCTGGAGCCTTTGGGGGAGAACTCGTTGTAGAGGGAAGGTATGATGATATTTCTCATCTTCCATCTTCCACAACTGATTATCTTACAAAAAGAAAATGCATCGAAATTCCTATTGATCGAAGAAAAATAAATAATTGGATTGAGTTATTTAATATTTCCAAAAATAATTTAAATGATTTAGAAGTTAAAATTCCTCTTGAAGTTTTTTGTTGTATAACAGGGGTTAGCGGTTCTGGAAAATCCACATTAATTCATCATGTCCTTACTGATCTATTAAACAAGCTACTTCGAATGAAAATGTCGAATCTTAAACAAATTAAAATTTCAAAAGAAAAAATTATTCATGATTATATTCTTGTAGATCAAAAACAAATTGGAAGAAATTCTAAATCAATAGTATTAAGTTATTGCGGACTATTAGATCTTATTCGAAAACTTTTTGCCAACACTGTTCAGTCAAAACTTCATGGATTAACCACTTCACATTTTAGTTTCAATACTGAATTAGGAAGATGTGAGCAGTGTAAAGGTTATGGTGAAATTTTTTATGAAATGATTTATCTCAGCGAATCTTCAGTGCAATGCCCCTATTGCCAGGGCAAAAGATTTAAAGATTCTACATTGCGCATTCGATATCGAGGACTTTCAATTAATGATATTTTAAATTTATCTATTGAAGAAGCTCTACAGTTTTTTGCTCACCATCCAAAAATTTCAAGTACCTTAAGGTACTTATCTGACGTTGGGCTTTCTTATTTAAAGCTTGGACAATCAACCCCAACCCTTTCTGGAGGTGAAGCCCAAAGATTAAAATTATCTAGAGAATTATCAAAAATTAAAAAGGGAAAAATTCTTTATATCCTTGATGAACCTACAACAGGGTTACACTTTGCCGATATAAAATTACTTTTAAAATCATTAAACTCTCTCATTGAACATGGTCACTCTGTAATTGTTATTGAACACAATTTAGATCTGATTAAAGTTGCAGATTATGTTATTGATTTAGGTCCTGAGGGAGGAAAGAAGGGTGGAAAAATAATTGCAGTGGGAACTCCAGAAAAAATTATTCAATCAAAAACTTCATTAACAGGAAAATATCTGAAAAATACTATGCTTGATTAGTTCTAATCGAGGGAATCATAAAAACTCCCTCGATATTTTTTTAACCATTAACCATTAACCATTAAAGCTACAACGAAACTTAAAATTACAAGTGATTCAATTAAGGCCATACCAATAATAAAAGATTTAAAAACCTTTGGTTCTGCCGCAGGATTTCTTGCAATCCCATCAAATGCTGCTCCTGCTGCTTTTCCTTGTCCTAATGCTCCGCCTAAAGCTGCAACAGAAATAGCGATTGCAGCTGCAATTGCTTTTAACCCTGTATCAGTAATTCCAGTACTTGCAGCTTGGGCAGTTTCCTGTGCAAATGCCGATGTAGTCATCATAATTAGTGGCAATAAAGCAATTAATTTTTTCATTTTTTCTCCATTGTTGTGTTTGTTATTAAAATTAAATTTATGCAAAACAAATAGCTAGTGATCACCATGATCGTGGGTATCAATAGCAAGTTTGACATAAACCAAAGTAAGTATCGTAAATACAAATGCCTGTATGAATGAAATAAAAGTACCAAGTCCCATAAAAATAACGGGAATGACCACCTTTGTTAGATCAGTAAATATAGAAAGCACCATATGGTCACCTTCCATATTAGATCTAAGACGTATGGCAAGAGTTAAAGGTCTGATGCTATGTGAAAGCAATTCGATTACAAACATTAGTGGAGCTAGTAATGCCACAGGCCCAAACAAATGTTTAAAATGATTCCAAGCACCTACCGCCTTAATCCCTTCAACGTTGTAATAAATAAATGATATTAAGCCCAAGGCCAAGGTCGTATTAATATTACTTGTGGGAGGCAAAAAACCTGGAATTAATCCCATTAAATTTGAGACAAAAATAACAATAAACAAAGAACTAGCAAGAAAAAAATATCTCGAAGCATATTCAGCACCAACAATTGATTCCGTTAATCCCAACATTTTTTCGCCAAAAAACTCCATTATATTTCTTAGGCTTATCTTAGCATCTGGAATAATTAAATTTTGATCGGATAAATTTGCAACTTTAAATTTATAAAGTGTTCCAAAAAACAGAATTAAAATACAAACGATTGAATAACCCATAACCTGTTCTGGAATATGAGTTTCTTGAGATAATTGTCCTAAAAATGTATAACCTGAGGCTAAACTTAATAGGGGGTAAAATAACCCTGCAAAAAGTAAAATCAACACTCTATGATATAAAGCCATATAAACTCCAAAAGAACAGCCTATTTTTTAATCAATACGAAGGATAATAGCAACTGTAAAAAGTAAATTACCATAAACCAAAGAGGAGACAAATAGCTAAATTTAGCAATTATTAGCCAGACAAGTATTCCCGTTAATGGCCATTTAATTGCTAGAATTAAGTATGAAAGTGAAAGATCCTTGTTTTTCAATTTATGTCGAATTAAGACCCCTGAAAGTCCGTTTGTAGTCAAAAATAAAACTAAACAAATTATGCCCATAATTAAGTTAAAACTGACGCTCTGCTTTTGTGAAAATATTTTAAAAAGAAGGGTAGTAATGGCCACTAAATGAATAAAAATTAAGTGAATTTCTAATTCATACTTATTTTTTAATAACATAACTAACCATTAGAGCAATAACTGTTATTAAAAATAAACCTGAGAATATAATCATTTGAAAGTTAGTTATTAGATTTGATTTTTGGAGAGACCAAAATAAATATAAAATGCCTAAAAAAAGTGAAGGTATTGAGGTTGAAATGACCACAACTTTTAAAACTTTTAATGAACTTTTTCTATTCACTCTATCTATTTTTTTATTATTATCTTTTTCTAACAATTCGTCTTTCATATAATGACTTTAATCTTCCCTTAATGACTTCTGGATTAGGATATTGGTCTAACAAAGAATAATAAATATTATAAGCTTCAGGAATTTTCTCTAATGTTTCATAACTATTTGCAATTAAAAATTTCGCTTGAATAATTTCATCAATATCTGTATCCACACTAATAAACTTTTTAAATTGAACTATCGCATTTGACCATTTTTTTTCGTAAAAATTTATTATTCCAATTTGGAAAAAAGATTTGGAATAATAAAGATGTTTTTTATCTTCAGCAATTTTTTCAAATACGATTGCACTTTCTGGATATTTTTTTAACTCTTTAAGATTTAGAGCAAGTCTAAATTGATAAAAATCTGATCTCTCAAGTGATGGTGAATAATTCATTAAAATATTATAATAGTTTAATGATTTTTCGTAGTTTTTTAAATAAGAAAAATTAATTTCTCCCATTTTTTCTAATGATACAACTTGCCAATAAGGATCATTTTCACCATCAAATATTTTTTCAAAAAAATCTAGTGCTTTTTTTGGTTGCTGTAAATATACAAGGTGTATTTCACCCTGTTGATATAAAATTTTTCTTCTTATAGACCTCTTGAAGGATTTTTTTAGAATATCATTATATATTTGAGATGCCTTAGTATATTCACCAGCATTTACAGCAAGCTGAGCTCTCAACAAATCTTTTTGTAATATTGAAGTAAAGTCACAGGAAGAAAAAATCAAAAAAATGAAAAAAATATTTAATAATTTTAACATTACATTTTATTCTTCTGAAATCGTTTCACCTTCACCTTCACCTTCAACCTCTTCGCCTGGATCAATAATTTTTTCAACTGAAACAACAGTTTCATCTCCGGAAAGATTAATTAATTTAACTCCCTGAGTATTTCTACCAACTAATGAAATTTCTGAAACTCTTGTTCTAATAACTTGGCCACTATTAGTAATAATCATCAAGTGATCAACTTCACTTACTGGTAAAATCTGAATAATGTCGCCATTTTTTTCCGTTAATTTCATACTGATGACACCCTTGCCACCTCTCGATTGAATCCTGAATTCTTCGGCTTGTGTTCTCTTACCATAGCCCTTTGATGTTACTGAGAGGATTTCTGTATTTGCATTAATAACTTCTAATCCAATCAACTGTTCGCTGTCTTCAAGATCAATACCTTTAACTCCCTGCGAAACCCTGCCAATTGGCCTACAGTCTGTTTCCGAAAAACGAATTGATTTTCCAGAACTTGCACAAAGTAAAATTGACTGTCCTTCTTCAACAAGCTTAGTAGAAACAAGTGTATCACCTTCAACATATTTAATGGCAATCTTTCCATTTTGATTGATGCGATCAAATTCATCAAGGTCTGTTTTTTTAACAAGTCCTCTCTCAGTTCCAAAAACAAGATATTTTGCTTTTGTATCTTTTGGAATACAAATAATATCCTTAATTTTTTCCTCTGGTTTCATTTGAATTAAATTTGCAACATTTCTTCCCTTAGATAATCGATTTGCCTCTGGGATTTGGTATACTTTTAATCCATAAACTAAACCTAAATTTGTAAAAAATAAAATTCTATCGTGAGTAGAAGCAGTAAACATCATTGTATAAAAATCTTCCTCAGAAGATGTTTGTCCACCCTTAATTCCCTTACCACCACGTTTTTGGGCTTTAAAAGTATCAAGTGTCATTCTTTTTAAATAACCCTTTTGAGTGAAAGTGACAAAAACTTCTTCATTAGCAATTAAATCTTCAATTTCATATTCTTCATCGGAAGTTTCAATTCTTGTTTTTCTTTCATCGCCATATTTTTCTTTAATTTCTAAAAATTCTGTTTTTATAATATTATTTATTTTTTCGTCGGATTTTAAAATTTCTTCAAGTCCAGCAATTACCTGTAAAACTTCTTGGTATTCATTTATAATTTTTTCTCTTTCTAAACCAGTTAATCTTTGAAGTCTTAAATCTAATATAGCTTGGGCTTGTTTTTCAGAAAGATGATAATTTGATATTAACTGTTTTTTAGCTTCATCAGGGCCACTTGCAGCCTTAATTAATGCGACTATTTCATCAATATTTTCAACGGCAATTTTTAATCCCTCTAAAAGATGGGCTCTTTCTTTTGCCTTTTTCAATTCATACATTGTTCTTCGAACAACAATTTCTTTTCTATGATCATAAAAGCAATGTAATTGCTCTTTTATATTCATTACTTTGGGTTGGCCATTATGAATCGAAAGAAAAATAATCCCAAATGAAACTTGCATCTGAGTCATCTTGTATAATCGATTTATAATAACACTTGCTGATTCACCTTTTTTTAAATCAATAGCAATTCTAATTCCAAGTCTATTTGATTCATCTCTAATTGCAGAAATTCCTTCAATTTCTTTTGCGTTAACAAGTTCTGCTATTCTTTCAATTAATTTTGCTTTGTTAACTTGATAGGGGATTTCAGTGATTACTATTCTTTCTCTATCACCTTTTTCCATAGATTCCACTTCACTAGTGGCCCTAATCTGGATAACACCTTTACCTGTATAATAGGCAGATCTAATTCCTAGCGTTCCATGAATTGATCCTGCAGTTGGAAAATCTGGGCCTGGAATTAAGCGCACAATTTCATCAATTGTAATTTCTGGATTTTCAATAAGTGCAAGCAACGCATTCATTACTTCAGTCATATTATGTGGAGGAATATTAGTGGCCATTCCCACTGCAATTCCTGTTGAACCGTTTACTAATAAATTTGGAACTCTCGTAGGCATAACCATTGGTTCTTGAAGGGAACCATCGTAGTTAGCTTGCCAATCTATTGTGTCCATATCAATGTCCTGCAAAATTTCTTCTGCAAAACTATCCATTCTAATTTCTGTGTAACGCATAGCTGCTGCATTATCACCATCAATGGATCCAAAATTTCCCTGTCCATCTACAACAGGATATCTCATGGAAAAATCTTGAGCTAGTCTAACAATTGAAGAATAAACCGCAGAATCACCGTGCGGATGATACTTACCGATAACATCCCCCACAACACGTGCTGACTTTAAATAGGGACGATTGTGATAATTATTTAGCATATGCATGGCATAGAGAATTCTTCTATGAACTGGTTTTAATCCATCTCTCACATCAGGCAAAGCTCTACCCACAATCACTGACATTGCATAATCAAGATAGCAACTTTTCATTTCATCTTGAATTAATAGTGGTGAAATGTTTCCATTGTTTGGATTTTCATTATTCATATTTTCATCTGTCATAAATACCTAATCATTCTTTTATAATTACAAATTTTTAATATAATAATTATTTTTTATACATCTAGATTTCTAGCATTAAGCGCATTTTTTTCAACAAACTCTCTTCTTGGTTCTACTTGATCTCCCATCAAAACTGAAAATACATGGTCGGCTTCAAAACTATCATCAATATTAACTCTTAAAAGTGTTCTATTTGCAGGGTTCATTGTTGTTTCCCAAAGTTGTTCAGGATTCATCTCTCCTAATCCCTTATATCTTTGAATATATGAACCTTGTTTAGAGGATTCAATTATAAAGCTAGAAAAAGTATGCAAACTTTCATACTCAATGATTTCAGGATTTTTTTCATCTTTTTCAATTACTGAAAATGTTGAATTCATATATTTAATTAAAGATTCGTAATAATTTACCAAATTTTGATATTCTGTAGAATTTATAAATGCTTTAGAAATATTAAATTGCTTTTTATTTAAAGCATTTTTAATTGAAACTCTAATGCTCCAGCTATTATCTTCTTTTCCTTTGATTGCAATTATTTTGAAAACTTTAATTTCAAGCCTATCAACTGCATTTAAATTAAGTTCTAATTTTTTAATTAAATCATTAATCCCCATTTCATCGGAAAAAACATCACCATTAAGAACATTGTATTTTAATAATTCGACAATAATTTCAGCGTCAAAATGTCTATCATAATAATTTAAAATGTTTTTATATTGGCGATATTTTTTTGTTAAACTTTTAATTTCCTCAGGTGTTTTTTCAATACCATTAACAGTCACTGAATTATTGTCAAAAAATGAATCTAGCAAGTAACTCTCTAACTCTTTTTCATCTTTTAAATATTTTTCTTTCTTACCTTTTTTAAATTTAAATAGGGGAGGCTGAGCAATAAATAAATGTCCTTTTTCAATAATCTGAGGAAACTGTCGATAAAAAAGTGTTAATAACAGAGTTCTAATATGTGAACCATCTACATCTGCATCCGTCATAATAACTATTTTGTGATATCTCAATTTACTAATATCAAAACTATCCTTACCTAAGCCAGTTCCAATTGCCTGAACAAGCATGATAATTTCATCATTTGAATACATCTTATCAAATCGAGCTTTTTCAACATTTAAAATTTTTCCTTTGAGCGGAAGTACCGCTTGGTATTTCCTGTCACGTCCCTGTTTTGCTGAGCCACCAGCAGAATCTCCTTCCACCAAATAAAGCTCACAAAGTTCAGGATTTTTTTCCTGACAATCGGCCATTTTTCCAGGCAAACCTGTTATATCCATTGCAGATTTTCTACGAGTTAATTCCCTCGCTTTTCGTGCTGCTTCTCTTGCAAGTGCAGCATCCATTGTTTTTTTAACAACAACTTTTGAAACATTTGGATTTTCTTCAAAAAATCTTTTTAATCCATCTCCAACTAGAGAATTTACTATACCTTCTACTTCAGAATTACCTAATTTTGATTTTGTTTGACCTTCAAATTGTGGATTAGAAAGTTTAACTGAAACGATTGCCGTTAAACCTTCCCTCATGTCTTCGCCAGAAATGGAAACTTTATCTTTTACCGAATTATTATCTTTAATATAAAAATTAATAACCCTTGTTAATGCCGTCTTAAATCCTGATACATGAGTTCCACCAGCGGGAGTAGAAATATTATTAGCATACCCCATTAAAACTTCTGAATAGCTATCAGTCCATTGCATGGAGACTTCAATCTCATATGAATCTTTTGTCTGAGAAAATGAAATAGGATCTTTGTGAATAGGATTTTTAGCTCTGTTTAAATACTGAACATAAGCAGTTAATCCACCCTCATAACAAAAATCATCTTTTTGATCGGATCTTTCATCAGTAATCGTAATTCTTAAACCTTTGTTCAAGAATGCCATCTCTCTAAATCGATTACTTAAAGTATCGTAATTAAATTCATGAGTTTCAAAAATTTCATTATCAACTTTAAAAGTTACTTTTGTACCAGTTTCATTTGGTGAACAATCGCCAATAACCTTAAGTGGCTCTATGGTATCACCACGTTCAAATTTTATTAGATGTAGTTTGCCGTTCTTTTTAATTTCAACATGCATCATCTTTGAAAGAGCATTTACAACTGCAGCCCCAACACCATGCAATCCTCCAGAAACCTTATATGCGCCATCATCTTCATTAAACTTTCCTCCGGCATGTAGTTTTGTAAAAACAACTTCTGCGGCAGAAATTTTTTCTTTTGAATGAATATCTACTGGAACACCACGTCCATTATCAATAACTGATATAGAATTATCTGGATGAATAAAAACATCTATTTTTGTACAATAGCCTGCTAAAGCTTCATCAACAGAATTATCAACAATTTCATAGACACAGTGATGTAAACCTCTTACACCAGTATCGCCAATGTACATTCCGGGACGTTTTCTAACAGCCTCTAATCCTTCAAGAATTTTAATTTGATCAGCGTTATAAGCGTTAGATGTTTTACTTATTGATTGTTCGTTCTCAGACATGGAGCTAGCTCCTAACTATTTTTTTGGTATTATAAACTCTTTACTTACAAAATTTAGATCTATTCAGCAAAGGCAGTAACAAATCCATCTCTAACATTAAAAATGGTTGCATTAGAATTTAGTTTTAATGAATTTAAAAAATTCTCATTAGCCGTTGTTAAAAAAACCTGCAAATTTGTGCGATTGAGATATTGTATTAAAGTTTTCCATTTACGACTATCCAATTCACTTGAAATATCGTCGATTAACAGCATTGTTGGAAATTTTTTATCTTCACCTTGGCAGTAATCTCTTATTGCCTCTAATCCTCCCAAATTCAGGGCAAAAAATGCAATTTTTTGTTGACCTAATGATGCCTGTTCCGTAGCCAAAAAATGGTTTAGATAGATTTCTATATCATCTAAGTGAGTTCCACTTGATTCATTCAAGTTATTTAAATTAACGTCTAATTTTTGACAAATTTCTTCCTCAGACCTCGATACCCCAAAAGTGCAATAATATTTTATTTTGAAATCTATTTTTTCCCCATAAAGTTCAATAAATAGTTCTTTAATTTTTTTTTCAATAATTTCTAAATAAAAATCTCTTTTTCTAAGCACTAGTTCCGAAGCCTTTGCCTGCATTTGATTATATATTTTTAACTGGTGAAGACCTGACTTTATTATATTTTTATTTTGTTTAATTTTTGTGATTAAAAAATTTTTACTTTTCAAAATTTTATTATTTTGTTTTATATTCTTTATATATTCTTTGTCTGCTAATCCTATCAGCTCGTCTAACCAATCAATTCTTTTTGCTCTACTAGAAAAAAAAAGGTATGTATCAAAAGGGTTAAATAAATATATTTCTGTACCGTCTAAGTGGTTTTTAACAATTAAATCATTTTTTTTTAGAATTTTTTGTTCAAAGTTTTCACTTAAAATTCTTTTTTTTTCTTCACCAAATTTTTCGACAAAATTTGCAGCAATCTGAATAAGCGCCCTTGAGGCATCAACATTTAATACTTCTTTAAAAGTTACACTTTTTCTAAAAGATTTTCCCTTCAATAGATAATAGATTGCTTCAAGTATGGCAGTTTTTCCTTGAGCGTTTTCACCATAAAAGCAGTTTATATTTGGTGAGAATTCAATTGTAGTATTTAAAATATTTCTAAAATTAGAAATTTCAATTTTAGTTTGATACATGGATTAGGGTCTTAATGGCATTATTATGCTTAGATATTGCTCATTCACATCCAATGATTTTGGCCTAATAACAATAGGACTTTGTGAGTGTTCAAATTCAAGAATAATTTCAGGTTCATCAATTACTGCTAATGTATCCATTAAGTACTTGGCATTCACATTAATTTCAGTTTCTTCTCCATTAAATTCACTCTCAATTACCTCTTGACCATGTCCTAAATTTTGATTTCCAGAACTTAGTATAATTAGATCTTTTTTTAATAAAATTTTTACACCGTTTGTTTGTTCATTTGAAAATGTTCTTATTCTTTTTATTCCAGTATAAAATTTTGATTTATCCACATTTAGTTTGAAGCTTGCTTTTGTTGGAATCACTGATTGATATTTTGGGTACTCTCTAGCAATTAATCTAATAGCAATTTCTTCTTTTCTAGTATTAGCAACAACATAATTTTGATCACAATACAGAGAAATATATTCATCTTCTGCATAATCGGCCAATCGTTTTAATTCATTAACACCCTTTTTAGGAAATAAAATTCCCTCTTGGATGTAATTTGACATTTCTTTTTCTGGGCTAAACTCATAGATTGCTAATCGGTGTCCATCTATTGCAACAACTTTTAATTTATTAGTATTTGTACTTTGTAAAAAGATACCATTTAAAAAGAGTCTCGTTTCATCGCTAGACATTGCATAAGATACTTTGTGAATAAACTCTCTAATTTCACTCGCCTTTAAAGTAAGTATGTTAGCTGGTCTATCAAAATTTAATTGTGGGTATTCACTTGCAGATACAATAACTAAATTAAATGTTGCTTGGTTATATTTTACTTGAAGAGTATTATTAGATTTATTCAATTCAAGACTTAATTCACTTTCTGGTAATTCTTTAAGCAAATCATAAAAATATTTACTATTTATACAAAATATTTGTTCACTATCACATTTTGCCTCAATGTTTACCTTCGCAGATACCTCAAGATCAGTTGCAGCTAAATAGCAGTGATCCATCGTAAAATGCAATAGACAGTGATTTAAAAGAGGTCTTGTTGATTTTCTATCAATAACTCCTATTACTTTTGAAATTGCACTAAGTAGTTCTTTGGAATTGATAGTAATCATATTTGGCTCATCTCTATTCTTTAATTAATATAGATATATATAAGATAATATTAATATTAGAGTAAATTGTGGATAACCACTTATTTTTTTATAATATTAGTTACTTAGAATTCACATTTATTTAAAATTCTGTGTGTAATAAAATTAAACAAAGAATGATTATATCGCACATAAGGTGATTTTAATTGTTTTATCCACATTAATTCACATAACAAACACATACTATTGTGGAAAACTAATTTTATAAACAAAAAACAATGTTATTGAAGTTTGTTTTTATAAAGTTATTCACATTTTTATTAACATGTGAATAAAAATTTAGGATTTTCTTCTTTTTAACATACTATTCACATGTGTAAATTGTGAATAACTATTAAATTTCTCAAATTATAAGAACTAAAGAATAATATCTATCGTTTTTTACACATTTTAATTGAAGTTATTCACATTTTAAAAATGACATTCAATTTCATATAGAGCTTGAGTTATTGCTGGATCAGTTTTTTGCAGACCTTTGATTTTGTTTACTGCATGTATTACTGATGTGTGGTCTCGTTTACCATAATAGTTACCAATTTCAGTTAAAGTACATTTGGCCATATAGTAACAAAGATACATGGAAATATGTCTGGCTATAGTGACTTCTTTTGATCTGTTTTTCGATCTTAAATCTGGAACAGTAAGTTGATAAAATTTTGCAACAACTCCTGTTACTGTTTCAATTGTTATGGTTTTTTTTTGTTCTTCATCATCAATTTTAAGTTGCTCTTTAGCGGTTTGTAGATCAATATCCACTTTAAAAATTGAAGAGTAGGCACCAAGCTTTATTAAAGATCCTTCTAGCTCACGTATATTATTCTTTATACAGCTCGCTATCATATTAACAACGTCGTCTGGTAAATAAATATCTTTATCAATTGCTTTTTTCTTAAGGATTGCAATTCTAGTTTCAAGGTCTGGTTGTTGTATTTCTAGAACAAGTGCAGATGAGAGTCTTGTTTTGATTCTATCTTCTATTCCATTAATTTCTTTTGGATCTTTGTCAGAAGTAAAAATTAACTGTTTTTTCCTTCTTTGTAGATCGTTAAAAATATGAAAAAACTCGTTTTGAGTTCCTTCTCTATTTTTTAATTCATGAATGTCATCGATCATAAGGACATCAATTTGTTCTGAGTATTTTTTTCTAAATTGTGTTATTGATTTTTCTTGTATTGCAGTAATCATTTCAGACATAAATTCGGTAGCAGTAGTCATATGAATTCTTAGCTGTGGTTTAGTTTCGAGGATGTGATTTGCAATTGAATGTAAAAGGTGAGTTTTGCCTAAACCGGAATTACCATAGAGATAGAGTGATTGGTATACCGTTCCTGGATTTTTTGCCACAGCGATTGCTGCAGCATGTGCAAGATTATTTGAAGGGCCGACGACAAAACATTCAAAATTTCTTTTGGGGTCAATTAAATTACGAGAATGTATGTTTTTATCAGTTTGATTGATAATTGAACTTGTCACATGGGATTGAAGATCGTCATGTGTGGGCCTTAAATCATTTATAGAAAAACTGATGTCTTTTGCTGTTTTTCCTCTGTGGATATTATAGTTATTTTGCATTCGATTATTTTGCTCATTATTTTGTTCTGATTTAAGTTGTATAGAGGGGTGTAGGGTATATCCACTGTTGGCATTGTTTGGATTATTGTTTGATTCCAGGGTAGTTGAGTGGCCAGAATTAACTTCTATAATTATATGAAAATTCCGACCAAGTGCTTGGGTAACCGTAGTTTGAAGTATTTCTAAATACTGTGATTCGATCATTTTTTTTATAAATGCAGTCGTGGTTGAGCAAACGATATTTTCGACATTAATTTCTTTTATAGAAAAGGTTTGAGCAAAATATGTTTCAAACTTTTGTGTTCCAATATTATCTTTAAGTTGTCTTAGGATTTCTTCAGTTAAAAGATTATTTTCTTCATTATTTTGACTGTGGCTTACATCATTACTTACGTTTTCATTAATTGAATTTTGATTTTTTATAAAAAGATTCATTGGGAAATTATTTTCTATCATGTTTTCCTATATTCTATTAAAAGTGGGCTATTTAAAGGTGACTTCAAACTTTAATTCTTGGTATCGTTTTTTGTCCATTGAAAGAAATTAAAATTTTTCTTACCAAATTACTCTTTATATTCTATGTTGCTGTATTGATATAGTTTATTATTCAAGGGTTAATTTATGACAAAAAGAACTTGGCAGCCAAAAAAGCTTAAAAGATTAAAAAAACACGGTTTTTTGACTAGAATGTCTTCTGCAACTGGTACGGATGTTATTAGGCGTCGACGTGCTAAGGGCAGAAAAAGATTAGCAGTAGTGGTAAGCTCAAAGTAGTTTTTTAATAATGAGTCTAGAATATCCTAAAAATTTAAGATTGTGTTTAAAGCGCGATTTTAATTTTTTAAGAATGGAATCTCTAGTTCTTAGATCTAATTTAGCAAACATTTACTATGTAGACAGAGGATTACTTTATCCTAGGTTTGCTATAGGAGTTCCAAAATCCGTAGCGAATGCTGTTTTGCGTAATAGAATTAAAAGATTAACAAGGGAATTTATTAGGAAAAATTGGAAATCAATTCCTACCTTTGATTATTCAATTCAATTTCATTTTAGATCTAGGAATAGCAAATTTAGCTTAGAATTACTGAAAAACTTAACGGCAAGTGATGTTGGTTGTGAGCTTCACTGTTTGTTGAATTAATGGTTTATTAATTAGGATTTTATGTATTCGGATCAAAAGCGTGCTTTACTTGCTGTTTTGCTTTCAGGATTAGTGCTTTTCGGTTGGCAGTATTATATGTCACCTAATACGGCTCAAAATCCGAATGATACTTTTTTAAGTAATAAATCAGGAATTTCAAACTCTATTACAGTAACAGAGAAGGATAATGTTGGTACAGCTATGACCGACAATAATGAGACTGTAGTTACACCTATTAAGTTAGAAACTTTTAAAATAAAAAATGGCAATTCAGAAGTCATTTTAAATCAGAAATTAGAAATTTTACATTTTGCTGGTAAAAATACAATTAAAAACCTTGAGGATACTTTTGATAGCTCGAATATATTAAGAATAATATTCTTGAGAAATAACATTGAGTCTTTATTTAGTTTAGTTTCTTCCACTGAAAAATCTATTCTTCTTGTTGATGATAAAAATTTAGTTAAATTGCAGATTAATTTAAATGAATCGGGCGTTTTAAATTTTAATTTTGCTAACTTATCAAATGAAGTGGTTAAGTTTATTTTTAAATCGAGTCCGTCTTTAGACAGCAATCTAAAAAGAGAGTTTACATACTATCTTTCTAAATTTCATCATGAAAGTATTGGCGCCTCCTTTGAAAATGATGGAATAGTTCAGTGGGTAGGTCTTGATTATAATTATCATTTTTTTGGTTTATCATTTCCTGATAGAAAAACTCCTTCTCGTATACAAGGTTTTGATAATTCACAAATGTCAATTATTCCATCTATCCTAGAGGGTAAGTTAGATTTCAATTTAGTTTTTGTTAAAAAAGAATATGAATTTTTAAAAAAACTTGGAAATGGATTGCATCTAACAGTTGATTTTGGCTTTCTTTCTTTTATTGCAGTACCAATTTTATGGCTTTTAAAGTTTTTTTATGGAATTTTTTCAAACTATGGTCTAGCGATAATTTTATTAACTTTATTAATTAGACTTATCACATTCCCTTTACAGTTGAGTTCCATTAAGGGCATGAAAAAAATGCAGGGAATTCAGCCTGAAATTGCCCTAATTAAAGAAAAATTTAAAGACAATCCTCAACAATTGCAAAAAGAAACCATGGATGTTTTTAAAAAAAATGGGGTTAACCCTTTGAGTGGTTGTTTTCCTTTACTATTACAAATGCCAGTATTTTTTGCTCTGTACACTGTTCTTTATAATGCAGTTGAATTAGTTGGTGCTCCATTTGTATTTTGGATAGCTGATTTGAGTATTAAAGATCATTTTTACGTACTGCCAATCTTAATGACTGCATCTATGTTTTATCAGCAAAAAATTACTCCAAATGCTATGACTGATAAGGTTCAACAAAAAATAATGTTATTTATGCCCGTTGTTTTTGGTTTTCTTATGAAGGATCTTCCAAGTGGTTTAAATTTATACATATTTGTATCTACCGTGGCCGGTATTATACAGCAAATTGTTGTATTTAAAAATATAAAGTAAGTTCTTGGTCCTATAGAACCACTAAAAGTTAGTAATGAGTTTAGACAATTTTTTTACAAGCATTAGTAGCGATGGTTTTATATCTAATGAAGTAATTGTTGCACCTATATCAAAAGCAAATGAGAAATCTGCAATTTCCCTTATTCGAGTCAGTGGGTTTAGTTCTTTAAATTTTTTTGGAAAATTTCTTAGTTTGCGTGGTCCTATAGAACCACGTAAGTGCTATCTAATTAATATTGTTGACTTGATTTCACTTGAGATTATTGATCAACCTTTAATGGTTTTTTTTGAAGGACCTAATAGTTTTACTGGCGAAAATGTTTTAGAACTTTCATTACATGGAAACCCCTATATTGTTGAAAGATGCTTACTGACATTAGTAAAAGTTTTAAAATGTAGAATTGCTTTGCCTGGTGAGTTTTCCTATAGAGCCTATAGGAATGGGAAGCTGTCACTTTTTCAAATTGAAAGCCTGGATTTACTATTAAATTCAGTTAGTATGCCCTTGTTGTCTCAAGCTCAAAAAGGACTATCTGGGTTAATTTCTAATGATTTCATTGAGTTAAAGTCTTTAATCGAAAAGCACAGAACTTTAATTGATATTTTTACAGATTTTAATGAAGACATTGGTGACGATTTTGTTCGCTCAGAATTAAACCACTCTCTTGAGTCATTGGTTAGCTTATCTATTTCATTACAAAATAAGTGTTCAATACCCTTATCCCATTTAGTTGAGCCGAAAATTTGTTTGTTTGGGCGTACAAATGCAGGCAAAAGCACTTTATTTAATTCATTATTAAATTCTGAAAGGTCAATAGTTTCAGAAATTGAAGGAACAACAAGAGACTATGTTTCAGAAACATTTTCCCATTCAGATGTCGTATTTAAAATATTTGACACGGCAGGCCTTAGAGATACCGAGGATGTAGTTGAAAGAATTGGGATCAAGAAAGCCATTCAAATTGCACAAAGCTCATTTATAAAGTTATTAGTTATTGATGGTGTCGCTTCATGTAAACAAATAGACATTGATTTTTACAAAGAAAATAATATTTTGATTGATGCAGTTGTTCTTACAAAACAAGATTTAATGGTAGAGAGAGTGGTTCCTTTTAATCTAAATGTTCCTATTTTTAGTGTTAATGCAAGAGATCCGCATTCACTTAATGAAATAAAGGATTTTTTTGTTAGCAGTTATAACAATAACTTTAATAATTCACCAATTCTTGTCTTGAGACAAAGGATTGTGATAAATGAAATTAATGATTTACTTAAGGATTATTTGTCACAGATAAATAATTATGAGGATGTTGCTCTTTGTGCTGATTTATTCTTAAGGGTGGTTAGGAAAAGCGAAGAATTATTTGGGGTTTTTTCTGTTGAAGACTCATTGAATTCAATTTTTTCTAATTTTTGTATTGGAAAATAATTTTAAATTGTTCCACGTAGAACATTTGGTGTTTTGTATGTTAATTTTTGACATTATAGTGGTTGGTGGTGGGCATGCAGGTCTTGAGGCTGCTTACTGTGCATCCCAATTTGACTCATTGAAGATTGCCCTTATAACAATGCCAGGAATTGGTATTGCTTCTGCTCCTTGTAATCCTTCAATTGGAGGAATAGGCAAGGGGCAAATAGTAAGAGAAATTGATTCCATGGGTGGAGCCATGGGCATGTTAGCTGATTCTGCTGGAATTCAATATAGAACTTTGAATGAATCAAAAGGGTTTGCTGTACACTCAACTCGAGTTCAAATTGATAAAGATGTTTATTCACAGAATGCTGAAATTCTCATTGCTGGAATTAAAAATATTAATAAAATTTATGCAAAAATTACTGGTTTAACCAGGCAGCCAGATGGTTTATTCTGTCTTAGCTCGGAGGCCGGAGTTTTTTATAGAGCAAAAAAGCTTATAATGACAATTGGTACATTTGGAGGAGGGCTTACTCATATAGGAAGGGAAACTGTCAGTGCTGGACGCAGAGATTGTGCATCATCCAAATCAATTAAGTTATTATTTGAAAATGTTGGTGTTTTTTCAGCTGTAAAAAGATTTAAAACTGGTACGCCTGCAAGAATTTTCAAAAATTCAATTGATTTTTCAAGGGTTGAAATCCAAAACTCTGATGACAATGTTCGCAATTTCCACTTTGGAAATATTCCCAACAGTAGGATATTACCTCAAATACCATGTCACTTAACAGAAACAAATAGTTCCACGTGGAACATTATTAAAAAAAATAAAGAACATTCGCCAATGTATAACGGACAAATCTTGGCTACTGGAGCCAGGTATTGTCCTTCAATAGAAGATAAAGTTTTTAGGTATCCAGATAAAACTAATCATCACATATTTCTAGAACCAGAGGGCTTAAATAGCGAAACTGTCTACCCTTCAGGGATATCTACATCTTTGCCTAAAGAGATTCAATTAGAATTCATAAGATCGATAAACGGACTTGAGCACGCTGAAGTTAAACATTATGGGTATGCGGTCGAATATGACGTTATTGATACTTCTATATTGGATTATTCATTGCAAGTAAAAATGGCAGATGGCTTGTATGTTGCTGGGCAGGTTTGTGGCACTTCAGGCTATGAAGAGGCAGCAGCACAGGGTCTTGTAGCTGGCTTTAATGCAGCACTTTCAATTCTTGCTCCAGGTAAAATCTTAAAATTCTCGAGAAAAGATAGCTATATAGGAGTAATGATAGAAGACTTAATTACTAATGAAAGAGATGAGCCCTATCGATTGTTCACAGCCCGCAGTGAAAGCCGGCTAGTAACAAGAGAAGACAATGCATTAGCCCGAATGAGTAAATATAGAAACCAACTTGGCTTAGATTATAAGCATGATAAAAATTTAAAAAAACACGTTGAAAGCTTTAAGAAACTCCATTCACTTGTAATTCTACAAAAAGAATTAGTTGTTGCTCTAAAGCAGGGAACAGTTAATCCAGTGGAAGTATTAACAAATGAGCTTGAAAAAAATAGCATAAATCTTCAACAGGACTTAATTAAAGCAGTTGCAATTGAAATTAAATATGGTGGTTATATAGAAAAAAGTAACCAAGAATTTAAAAAAATTGAAAAGCTTTACAATAAAACAATTAGTTTAGAAAAGATTTTAAAATCAGAAAATGTCTCATTCGAATGTAAAAAAAGAATTGAATTAATTTCGCCAAAAACATTTGGCCAGTTGCGATTAATTAATGGAATTAGACCATCTTCAATAGCAGCAATTGCTGGAGATCTTTAGTGCAAAAATTTGACAATGAGCTTTTAAATGATTTTGCATCACGCTATTGGGAGATTATTCGATTTGGTGAATTGAAGGGTCTAAACTTAATTTCATATCAAAATTATGAAGAATTTTTACTTAAACAAGTTTATGACTCTGTAACCCCTGTATTGTTAATCGATGAGTTCAAATCACTACTATCAGAGTCAACTACAGTGCTCGATATTGGTACTGGGGGAGGCTTTCCACTGTTACCGCTTGCTATATTAAATAAAGAAAAAAAATTTATAGGCTTGGATTCAAAGAAAAAAAAAGTTGATGCAATAAGAATAATTTCAAAAAAACTTGGCTTAACAAATATTGAACTTATACATTCAAGAATTGAAGACTACGATTTGTCTGTTAAAAATTTATTGATTGTAACCAAGGCAGTTGGGTCTGTTAAAGATATTTTAAAAAAGATTAAAGTAAAAAATAATTTTAATATTGTCTTTTACAAAGGGCCAAATCTTGAGGAACTAGAAGACCTTGTTCTTGGTGAAAATTCAAACCAAAAATACAATATGTTATTTAATAAAATGTATCAACTAGAGGGAACTAATGGTAGAGTTTTGTTGGCATACAGAGTAGAAAAATAACATGAAAATAATAAGGCTACATTAATTCTAGATAGTTTTAAAATCTAGTGATCAAACTTGTAACAGAAAAAGCTAAGGGTTGATTAATGTCAAAAGTTATTGCAATTGCAAATCAGAAAGGTGGGGTTGGAAAAACAACTACTGCAATTAACTTAGCTGCTTGCTTGGCAGTTGCTGAAAGAAAAACATTGCTTTTAGATTTAGATCCCCAGGGTAATTCAAGCGCCGGGCTTGGATTAAGCAAGGATTCTTTTGCAAAAACAAATATTTATCATGCAATTATTGGCGAAGAATTATTAGAAAATACAATTTATAAAACCGAATTACCGATGTTGGATATTTGTCCTGCAGATAATAATTTGATTGGCGCAGAAATTGAGTTGGTTAGTGCATTTGCAAGGGAGGCAAAATTAAAAAATGCGTTAGAACATGTTCGCAAAGTTTATGATTACATTATTATTGATTGCCCACCATCATTAGGTATTTTAACAGTAAATGCTTTAAACGCTTCAGACAGTTTTATTGTACCAATGCAAACTGAATACTTTGCGATGGAAGGGTTGTCACAATTATTACATACAGTGAAGCTGATTAGAACCTCATTGAATCCAAAGCTAGAGCTTGAGGGTATACTTTTAACAATGTACGACGGTAGAACTTCTCTTTCGAAACAAGTTTCAGTTGAAATTTCTAAGCATTTTGAAAAGAAGGTTTTTAAAAGTATTGTTCCGCGAAATGTAAAACTTTCAGAAAGCCCTAGTTTTGGAAAACCAGTTATTCTATATGACATAAACTCAAAAGGCAGTGAGGCATATCTAGCTTTGGCTAAAGAAGTTATTGTTAACAGTGAAAAAAAGGGTAAATCAATTGAGTTACCTTTAACGCACTAAGAAAAGGGTGCTGCAATGAACGTAAATTCTGCAGAGCAAAAAACAAAAAAACTTGTATTAGGTAAGGGGATTGCTGCGCTTTTGGGTGAAAATTATGTTGATAGTGAAGAACACAAAACTGGTCCTATAGAACCAGTTTTAAATAACAAACAAAATCCATCAACAAATTTAAATAATTATTATAATCCAATATTGGTTCCTCTTAGCAAAATTCAACTAAATCCACATCAACCCAGAAAAGTTTTTAAAGAAAAAGACATTGAAGAATTGGCTAACTCAATTAGAGAAAATGGTATAGTCCAGCCATTAGTTGTTGCAATTGATGAAGTAACACAACATTTTGAATTAATTGCTGGTGAGAGAAGATATAGAGCAGCAAAGCATATAGGATTAGAGTTGGTGCCAATTGTTGTAAAGCGTGGGACTAAAAAAGAAAAATTGGTAATGTCGATAATTGAAAATGTTCAAAGAGCAGATTTAAATTGCGTTGAAGAGGCTTTGGCCTATTTTCAATTAATGGAAGAATTTCAATTAACTCAAGAAGAAGTAGCTAAAAAAATAGGCAAAGATAGATCGACAATTGCAAATTTTTTACGGCTATTAAAGCTTCCAAAAGAAATTGTAATGATGCTTCAAAAAGAATTATTAACTTTTGGACATGCAAAAATTCTTGCATCAATCAAAAATGATCAAGAGTCTTTAAGGGTGGCTCAAATTGTAATTGCTAAACAGTTTTCAGTAAGAGATTTAGAGGAATATTTAAAGACGAGTCATACACAGGATCATGTAAATCAAAAAAATATAAGCCATGATGATGTTGGAAAATATTTTAAAGAAAAAATGGAAATTTATAAACAAAAAATAGAAAAGAAAACTGGCTTTCACGTGGAAATTAAATCTAATGGAAAGGGAAGTGGTCACCTTGTATTTAAGTTTCAAAATGAAGCAGAATTTAAAGATGTCTATGATTTTATTCTTAATCAAAAAGGTAACTAACTAGTGAGTGATAAAATTAGCGGTATAATTGAACATGGCTGCTTTTTTGAGGGTAATTTGTCCTTTAGCGGAATATTAAGAATTGCAGGACAATTTCAAGGGAAAATTTTTACTCAAGATACTCTAATTATAAATGAAAATGCAATTGTTGAAGCAGAGGTTATTGCAGGCGTAGTGATAATCTCCGGAAAATTTAAGGGTAAAATTAAAGCAAATTCCAGAGTTGAAATTAAAAAACCTGCTTATTTTGTCGGATCAATCATTTCGCCTTCGTTGCTAGTAGAAGAAGGTGTTACCTTTAAAGGTGAAACCAAAGTTCACGAAACGTCTTTATAAATCAGTTTGACGATTCTTTAATGTAAATTTAACCATTATTGTCGACACAAATAATAACTTTCAAATTAATAGTAAAAAATTTGTTTTAGAAGTTGATAACTTGCGATAATTTAGGTCACACAGTTTTTTTAATTGGATGAAATTTTTAGGATGAAATAATGGGAACATTGACTGCTATTGCAAAAACATTAGAATTAAATTCCAGCGTTGGAATTCAGTTATTTATCTCAATCATTTTTCTATTTTTAGCAAAACATTTTTTTTTAAAGGATCTTCTTAGAGTAATTTTATATAGAAGCAAAAACACAGTTGGAGCTAGCACTGAAGCAGATAAGTTGCAAGTTGAAACGAGTAAATTGCAATTGAGATATGAAAAGTTGCTTTCGGAGACGATCGGACAAATTAATAAATCCTACAATGAGGAAAGAAAAAAAATTTCAGACATTCTTGAAGAAGAGTATAAAAAAAGTGAAAGTGAATTACAGAATAAACATTCTTTAGAAATGAAAAAAATGGAAGAAGCAATTGGACAGTTAAAAAATGGTCTTAAAAATTCAACCAAAGAACTCTCTTCACAGTTGGTTGCAAAATTTAATTTATAGAGAATAAAAAATGAAAAATTTAATCTTTGTTTTGGGAGCGCTTTTTCTTTCAGCTGGACTAGGCTTTGGAAGCACTTCTTCACATCATGAAGCAAGCGTTGCTGACTTATTTTATCCGGCCATAAACTCCGGGATATATCTTGTTTTATTTCTTTGGAAGGGTTTGCCATTAATTTCAAGACATTTTCAAGAACAGCACATTATAGTAAAAAACTTTTTTAATGCTGCTGCAATAAAGTTAAATGAAGTAACCCATCAAAAAGAATCCATAGAAAAAGACCTAGCTGAACTTGGAAATAAAAAAAGTGAAATGGAGATATCTTCAAACCGAGACTTAGACATGTTTAGATCAAGATATAGGCAAGAGCTGGATGATAAAAGATTGCAATTAGAACATGATCTTGGATATTCATTAGAGTTTGAAAAAAGAGCTTGTTGGGACAGATTTTTTAGCTCTGTTGTTGCTGATGTTGCAGAAGAAACAAAAAGAGTTATTGATGATTCAGAATTGCAAGGGACAAAATATTCAACTAAATTGCTAAAATCTTTAACCACTAACTAAAAAAAAATATGAAAAATACAGACATTGCAAAGGTATATTCAAAAGCATTAAGCGAACTAGGCAAAGAGGTGAATCAAGATGTTTATCTTGAGATTGCAGCCCTAATCAAATTGCTTAATGAGAATGAGAAATTAGAGTTAGTATTGTTTTTAAATGTATTTAGCGCAGGAGAAAAGGAAGCGGTATTAAAAGATGTTTTAGCAGCTTGTGGGTTTAGTGATTTATTTAAAAACTTTTTAAATTATCTTCTTAAAGAAAATAGACTTTCAATATTGCCTCAAATCTATAAAGAAATGATTACACTTGAGGATTCAGAAAGAGGCTTTATTAAAGTTTCAGTTGAAGGACGAGAGACAAGTTTAAATACTGAAGCAAAACAATTAATTGAAAAAATGTTAACAGATAAGTTAAAGCAAGAACTAGAAATTACTTATAAACAGGTTTCTAATATAACATCGGGTTTTAAGATCAGTGCAGGGGAATTTATGGTAGATGCCTCAATAGAGTCGCAACTAAATGCATTTAAAAAAAGTATAACGAACTAAATTAAATATTAAAAAATATTATAAAATACTGGAGAAGATAAAATGATGAGTTTGACAATGAGGCCAGAGGAAATTACAGCAATTATAAAAACTAGAATAGCTAACTTTGAAGCTAAATTAAATTTTGATGAAGTTGGGACCGTTTTGACAATTGGAGATGGTGTTGCCCGCGTATATGGCTTAAAAAACGTATTGGCAGGAGAATTAGTTGAGTTTGAAAATGGCGTAAAAGGAATGGTGTTAAACCTAGAAACTAATAATGTGGGAGTAGTTGTTTTAGGAGTTGATAGAGAAATTAAAGAAGGTTCTAGAGTTAAAAGAACCAAAACAATTGTTCAAGTTCCTGTAGGTGACGCTCTTCTGGGCAGAGTGGTAAATTCATTGGGTCAACCACTGGATGGTATGGGTGAAATTAAGTCAACGGTATTTAGACAAATTGAACTTAAAGCACCTGGTATTATTCAACGAAAGTCAGTACATGAACCACTGCAAACAGGAATAAAAGCAATTGATGCAATGATTCCGATTGGTAGAGGTCAAAGAGAGTTAATAATTGGCGATAGAAAAACTGGTAAAACAGCTGTTGCTATTGATGCAATTATGAATCAAAAGGGCAAGGGCGTTAAATGTATATATGTAGCAATTGGACAAAAACAATCTACAGTTAGACAGGTTTATCAGAAACTTAAAGATGCCGGGGCATTAGAATATACAACTATCGTTCTTGCATCATCGTCTCACACTGCGCCACTACAATTTTTAGCACCATACGCAGGTTGTGCTATGGGTGAATATTATAGAGATAATAAACAGCATGCACTTATCATTTATGATGATTTAACAAAGCAATCTCAAGCATATAGACAATTATCATTATTACTAAGAAGACCACCTGGAAGAGAAGCTTTCCCTGGAGATGTTTTTTATATCCACTCAAGATTATTGGAACGTGCTGCAAAAATGAGTGATGATATGGGAGCAGGTTCACTTACTGCATTGCCAATTATTGAAACTCAAGAAGGTGACGTTTCAGCTTATATTCCAACAAACGTAATTTCTATTACTGATGGACAAATTTATCTTGAAACTGATTTATTCAATGCTGGTATTCGTCCTGCAGTTAACGTTGGTTTGTCGGTTTCCAGAGTGGGTGGTGCCGCTCAAGTTAAATCCATGAAAAAAGTAGCGGGAACTTTAAGATTAGATTTAGCTCAATATAGGGAAATGGCCGCTTTTGCACAATTTGGATCTGATTTAGATGAAGCAACGCAAAAACAATTGAGTAGAGGTGAGAGATTGGTGGAGTTATTAAAGCAGGATCAATATGCTCCGCTTGAAGTTTCTGATCAAGTTATTGCAATTTTTGCAGCAACAAAAGGTTATTTGGATAAAATTCCAACTTCTAAAATTAAAATTGCAGAAAAAGAGTTATTAGAATTTTTAAAAAATCGTTATTCTTCCATTGTTGATGAACTACAAAAAGAAAACGCAATTAGTGGTGAGCTTGAACCAAAACTAATTAAAGCATTAGAAGATTTTTTAATTACTAAAAAATATTAGGGAATTGTAATGGCCAATATTAAGGATTTAAAAAAGAAAATTAAGAGTACTAAAAGTACTCACAAAATAACAAAAGCCATGAAGCTGGTATCAGCTGCTAAACTTGCACGCGCTCAAGCAAGAATTGTTGGTTTGAAAGCATATTCTGAAGAACTACAACAAACGGTAAAAAAAGTTACTGCAATTGTAAAAGATTATGAACATTCATTGCTTAAAGAAACTCCAGGTGAAAAATCTTTGATTTTAACAATTTGCTCAGATAAAGGTCTGTGTGGTGGTTACAACTCAGGTCTAGTTAAACAGTTGAGAAATTTCATAAAGGCAAATTCACATTTAACACTTGACACTATTTTTATTGGAAAAAAAGCAAGAGAAATTCTTTCAAAAGAAATGAATGTTGGAGAGTTATTAAAATTTAAAAAGAGCGAACCCACCTTAGAAGAATTGAGAGTTGTCGCAATAAAAATTGCTGAAAAATTTAAATTAGGAAAAATTTCAAAATTATATTTAGCGTATAATACGTTTTTTTCTGCAATGAATTACAAACCTGTAATTAAACAGATTTTGCCATTTGCCTTAACGGAAAAAGAAAAAGCAGAAATGGCTGATTCACTTATTGAATATAAATTTGAACCAAGTGCAGCTGATATTTTAGATGTTTTGATTCCAGAAGTTTATTTTAATTCAATAAATACGGCGTTATTTGATGCACTTGCTTCTGAACATGGCGCAAGAATGGTTGCCATGGAAAATGCATCAAAAAATTGTTCGGAAGTAATTAGAAAAATTACATTAAAAGCGAATAAATTAAGACAAGCAGCTATTACGACTGAATTGATAGAAGTCGTTTCAGGTGCAGAGTCATTAAAAGCGTAAAGTTTAAATAATAAAAATTAAAAAAGAATATTAAGGAGATTTTAGTATGGCTGTGCAAATGGGAAAAGTAGTACAGGTGATGGGTCCTGTTTTAGATATTGAATTTAACGAAGGGGATCTTCCCAAACTTTATAATGCATTAAAAGTTACAAATGGTTCTCTGCCAGGAGGCGAGTGGAATTTAGTTTTAGAAGTAGCGCAACATCTTGGTAACAATGTTGTTAGAGCAATTGCTATGGATGCAACTGAGGGTTTAAGCAGAGGACTTCCTGTTAAAGATATGGGCGCACCAATTCAAGCGCCAGTAGGCAGAGAAACTCTTGGTCGAATTATAAATGTTGTTGGCGATCCTGTGGATGAAGCTGGACCGATTGGGGCTAAAAAGTTTTATGATATTCACAGAGAAGCGCCAAACTTTGAAGATCAGTCCACAAAATTAGAGCCTTTTTACACTGGGATTAAGGTTATAGATTTGCTTGCTCCTTATTTAAAGGGTGGAAAAATTGGTTTATTTGGTGGTGCAGGTGTGGGTAAAACAGTTTTAATTATGGAATTAATTAATAACATTGCCACACATCACGGCGGGTTTTCAGTATTTGCAGGAGTAGGTGAGCGAACGAGAGAAGGTAACGATTTATATCACGAAATGAAGGATTCTGGAGTTATAACAAAAACAGCACTGGTTTATGGACAGATGAATGAACCACCTGGTGCAAGAGCGAGAGTTGCTTTAACGGCACTTTCCATGGCGGAATATTTTAGAGATGAAGAAAAACAGGATGTTTTGTTTTTTGTTGATAATATTTTTAGGTTTACTCAGGCAGGGTCAGAGGTTTCAGCGCTTTTAGGGAGAATTCCCTCTGCAGTGGGATATCAACCTACACTTGCAACTGAAATGGGTGCAATGCAAGAAAGAATTACATCAACAAAAAATGGATCAATTACTTCAATTCAAGCAGTTTATGTTCCCGCTGATGATTATACGGATCCAGCTCCAGCAACAACATTTACCCATTTAGATGCAACAACAGAATTATCAAGACAAATTGCAGAACTTGGAATTTATCCAGCTGTAGATCCACTTTCTTCACGTTCTAGTATTCTAACTCCATCAATTGTTGGAAATGAGCACTACAACACTGCTAGAAGGGTTCAGTCCATTTTGCAAAGATACAAAGAACTTCAAGATATTATCGCCATTTTGGGGATGGATGAGTTAAGCGAAGAAGATAAAAAATTAGTTGGAAGAGCTAGGAAGGTACAAAAGTTTCTATCACAACCGTTTTTTGTTGCAGAACAGTTTACGGGCATTCCGGGTCAATTTGTTAAGATCGAAGACACAATCAAGTCTTTCAAAGCAATTTTAGATGGTGAAGTTGATGATTTACCTGAGCAGGCATTTTACCTTGTTGGCGATATTAATATGGCCAAGGAAAAAGCTAAAAAAATTAGTGGGAAATAGTCATGTCTAAGTTAAAAATTGACCTATTTACTCCAAATGGTGTTTTGCTAAAAAACTTAGATGCTGATGAAGTATCAGTTAATTTAAAAAGCGGAGAAATCGGCATTCTGCCAGGACATGAAAATTTTTTGGGGCAACTAAAAACAGGAATTGTTTCAATCAGGGATCTCGATAAATTTTATCGTTTTTCTGTAACTCATGGTGTGTGTAAAGTTGAAAATAATAGAGTTACATTGCTTTCTACGACTAGTGAGCCTGCTGATAAAATTGATTTATCAAGAGCACAAATAGCTTTGAAAAATGCTCAAGATAAATTATCTAATTTTTCTAATTTAGAAGAAGATGAACTTATTAAGTATCAAAGGAAACAGGATAGGGCAGAAGCAAGAATACGTTTAGCTTATCTTCGACAATAAAAATACTATAAATAATATTTGTACTTTGAACTTGTTTTGATCTGGTCCCATAGGACCAGGTCAATTATTTAAAAAACAGAAAATAGATTTTATTGCAAAATATTCAAATCAACCTAAAATTTAATTATGATTCTTCTTTTTTATAAAATTTCAAGCCAAGCATTTGCCATTACCATTTTACTATTTGCTGCATTTAAATTTTACAGTGATAAAAAAATTTCCCAAATTGATGAAGTCACTCTTGTTGCTCAAAATTGGGAAATGCTAAACATTCGCGAGCCGAAAATTGTATTGAATAAAATAATTGTTGAAAATAACAAACGCTTAAATTCTGATAATTTAGAAATGCTGACAAAATATGAAGCTCAAATCTCAGAATTTAATTTAACAGTGGTTGAAAAATTAGAGGAATCTAAAATAGTTTTAGATATTGATGAAGAAATATTTATAGGATCATCAAATGATTCAGATATTATTGATTCAACAGAGGGATTTGACGATGCTATGGATGTTGCAGTTGAAAGTTCTGAGACAGAATTAGAGTCAAAAAATATTGTGAATGAAATTGCAGATAGGGTTGTTATAAAAGAAACTGCAATATTAAAAAATCAAAATAAGATAAGTGGAAATTATAAATCAGATTTTAAAGACTCGAAAAACACTTTTGAGGAAAATAAAAGTGAAGCAACAGATATTGTTGTATTTGATTATACAACAAAAAAGGATTTAGTTGCCAGTAATGGAAATGCTTCAAAGAAAAATAGTCCCATTAAACCAAATGGTAAAAAGACACCATCGAAAATTGATTTTGATAATGCAATTGGCGAGATGCAGGAGTTAATGTTTGGTGAAAAAATTCCAGAATCAAGAATTGCAGATGCAAGTAAAAAAAATCAAAATAGAACTGTCGCAAGTAATTTGATGAAAAAAAATCAAAACACATCATTTTTAACGAGTACAAGTAGTTCTTCATTTATGAGCCAAGAGGGTGATATATTAGAAAAAGATAATTCAATTTACAGTTCGTTAATAGATAATTTGAAAATTAAACCTGAAGATTTTAATTCTAGAATTACGATAGATCCAATATATGTTTCTCATAGTTCAATTAAATTAGACTCTCAAATAAAAAATAAAACCTTAACTAGAAATGTACTTTCAGATGAAATTTATGATGTAGATAAAAATGGAAATGTAGTAATAAATCAGAATTTAAATAAAAATTCAAGACAATATCTCCAAATTGAGGCTCCACATTTTGTGGAAACAAGATTGGAAATAAATTTAGCAAAAAATGAAAATCGTGAATATCATCCTGTCATTGTCACGCAGTTTTTTTTAGGTGAACTATATGCAAAACTTGGTCTTAAGGGCGAGTATGGCCATGTTTTAGTAGAAGTTGGTGATCAGGAAGTAGATTTAGAAATTGATAGACCAAGTATAAAAATTTATTACGATCAAAATTTAAATGAGGTCGTTGCAAAGGATGCCAAGTATATAATGTTTGTAGGCTTAAGGCCTGGTATTGCTGTTTTAGAATCCTATAATAAAGAATCATCAAGCTACAAAGTAGTATTTGTAAAAGAAAATACAATTTTGTATGAAGAAATTTCAAATGAGTATCATCCAGAACAACAGTTTAGTTTCATGACTAAATTAGCTTTTGCAAAAGAAGAATCTCCGGCCATTTTAAAACAAAGTGATGTAATTGATGAATTCAGTGGTCGTAGTTTAGAAAAAAATTCACCAAATCAGTTTAAAACATTAAAAAATGCGAATTTCTTAAATGGCCCGGAATTTATAAGTGTAAACTTTCAAGATTCAAATACTTTGCTTATGGTAGAGGACTTTGAGGATAAAATAGTACTTCCAACAGTGGATTTTAAAACAATAGTTTATGATGTGTTTGAAATCTTAAATCCAAAGGAAGCATGTATTATTGAATATGATTTAAAAAATATTACTTATATTGATTATTTAACCGAAATTGTAAATGTTAAAAAAATTGGGAAAAATAATTATTCCTATGAATCACAAACCTATTCACCCACAGTTAAGTTTGTAGATAGCGATGGACATTTTAATCCACAAATTTCCAAAACAGCAGTGAAAATGTTACTGTTTGTTGATGCAGATGAAGCAAATATAATGATTTCAGCAAGAGCAGAAGATGATCAGGAAATTCATAAAAATATTGTTTGTGAAAAAGGTAGTTGGATTAAAATATAATTTAAATCTGTGGTATGAAAATATTGTTTAACACACCACAGTTATTTTAATTAAAGAAAGACTATTTTTAATTGCAATGTGGTTACATTTTCTTTTTCACCTGTTCCGCATAGACTTCCGTTAGTGCAATCAGTAGTTTCATAATCTTTGTTAATTTTGTGCTCTAGATTAACATTCATAAAGTCGTTAACTTCCCAGGAGACTCCCGTAAGATAACTTTCCTTTGGTAATGAAAGCGCAACAGCTTGATTGGTTCCTTGGTAACCAAATTGAGCCCACCATTTTTCAATGAATTCATAAGCAATTTCACTTTGCCAACTTGAAATTTTGGCACCCTGTGAATTAAAGGCGAGATCATTTTCAGAAAAACCCTTTTTCATAAAAGCATACTCTGCGATTAAATTAATTGGACCAAGTGCAAGTTTTGTTTGTGCGTCCCAAATGCCTGGGATCTTTGAAAGTTCCAGAGCTTCATTGGTATTTGGAGTTGCAGTGTCATCAAGTTTTTCATAAAAAAGACTAGTATCAGATGCTCTTCTTAAATAACTAATTCTAAATCTTTCTAGGAAGCCCATATATAATTCTGTATTTTCATACTGGAAAAAATTACCAAAACTTTTAATAGAATCGCTTTCTCCTAATTTAGAGGATTGTCCATTATAGGCAAAAAATCCAACAGAGAAATTTTTCCAATTATAAGAAAGCATTAATGTAGTGTAGCTAGCATCTAGCAAACCATTAATGAGCGTGTCAGAAGTAAATGCACTGTCAAAAACTCCAACAGGAATACCTTTTAAACCAAATGTCGCTGTTATGAGATGTTCATTTCCCCAGCGACTAGAAACGAAGGCTTGATCAACATCAAATTCAGAGGAATTTTGTTCATATAAAAATGAAATTGTACCATCGGTGGATTTTGTAAAATTTTTCTGCATGGATAATTCGAGACTTGAAACAACAAAATCACTTGTTTTTGAATCATCATAGTTTTTAGTTTTAATAGCATCAAATGAAAGTTCACCACCAAAATGCAATCCCTCAAAAGTAGGCTTATCAGTAATAGTGGAAATTGATGATTCTGGTGATTGATTTTTTTTATTTTGTAATTGATCTAGATCTGCACGGAGTTTTACTAATTGATCAGTAACAATATCTAAATCTAGACCATTTTTTACAGCTCTTTGAATGTTTAAAATTTTCTCCTTTATTTCAGCAATTTTAAGATCATCTTGAGTTGGCTGTGAAATCAAAGATGACTTTTGAATCGGACGCTGTGCTTCAGGTAACATACTTTTTTGATTTTTAATTTTAGACTCTAATTTATTAATTTTAGAATCTTGTTTTTCAATCAAAGACATTAATTCGTTAATTTTAGTATTTTGATCTTCATCGATTTTTGCTGCAGCAAATACGAAATGAGCTTTAAAAAGTAGAAAGAAAAATATAATAATGTTCAAGTAAGCCTCCATGCCGATTAATAATTCTTAAATTAATTATGACAAAAAGATTATTAAAAGTGGAGAACATTTTTTGAAAGTGCAAGTTTCGTTGCCTTGTAACCAGCACGTAAGATATTAGAAAGATTTTGTTTATCGAGGCTAAAAAAGCTTGTAAAAAATAATTTGTAATCGTGATGATCAGGAAAAATATCGATGAAATCAACGTGAGATTTAAAACTTAATTTTTTTTCTAAAATAGCAGTAACTTCTTTAATAACTTTAGAGTTAATTTTTTCTTGTCGTAAAAATTCTTGAAGTGTATTGACGAGATCTCTTGCCGTTTCATTATTTGATCTTTCTGTAATAATTTTTTTTTGCACCATTAAATAGAATGACTGCACTAGAATGCTTGGGATTCCGTAATGAACCAGGGAGCCAATTTCATCGTGGTAGTGATAGGGAGTGTGTGTCCAAGAATTGATGATAAGGTCACATCCATTATCAATTGCCACATGGTGAGATAAAGTTTCGCGGATTTCTCCATCAATATAATAATCAACTTGCTTTGTTAATGGATTATAAATTGGGTAGGGAGAATAAAATGGTGGAACACTCATACTTGCTGCAGTTGCATGAGAGATTGGAAAACCAGAATAGTAAACTGCAGTGGAATCATGTTTTGTGTTAGGGTAATTATATTTGCTAAAAATAACTTTGCGTGAATGATCAAGTTGAGTGGCCACAACAAAAAGATCACTTTTTAATTCTTCAAAATGATCCGTTTTAAGAAAATTTTTTAATAAGTATTTCCTTAATCCTTCCGTACTAAAAAAACCTGATGTTTTGTAAAATGGTTTTAAAAGAGAACGTGTAAAAAAAGGAAAATTTTTTAAGGGATCAAAACTTAAACCCTTTCTTGTTTTAATATTTGGACGACGGGGATCAAACATGTGGTGATAATTTAATTTTTTAATAGTGGGGTGATCACCAAAAATTGCTTGGATAATTTCTTTGGGGCCATGTCCAGTAGCTAGCATCACGCAGACAAGTGCACCTGCGCTGCTACCGACAAATGTAGTTATATCAACTTTTGATTGCCCGAGTGTCGAAACAAAAGAGAAACCTTCTTCTTCTAGAGCAAGAGCTACTCCTAGATGCCATCCAGCAGCTCGCACTACTCCTCCTGAAAGGACAAAACCAACTTTCTTTTGACGATATTGAATTAAAGAATCATTTTTCACAATAGGATTATCTTACAAGAATTTAAAATAATAGGTAAAATGGGAATATGATTCCACAATTTAAAATGATCAAGATGATGATTTATAAAATTATAATAATGTTATGTGTTTTTCTAAATACAACTACTTTTTCACAGGAACAATCAAAGGTCGTTGAAGATGAGTTTGTGCCTAAACGCCACTTAAAAAATTGTACTCTAGTTCCAGTAACAGATAATGTGGCCGGAGCTTTATCTTTTAGAGTTTTTGATTCATTAGACAAGGAATTAAAAGCAAGCAATTGGTGTTCATATAGATCAAATTCTGGAATTTTAGCAGTTTTTAGTAATTATAGAGATAAAGTTACTGATTATATCGATCGCCCAGAGTTGTTAAAAGTTGTAGCAGAAAAACTTGATGTTGGAAGCATTATCAGAGTGGCCTTAGAAAGTAGGGTTGGTGGAGTTGCAGTAAGGGTTGTGGTTTATATCAATGATGGGAAGGATGTTTTTTTTGATGAGCAGATTTTTTTACAGGATGATAATATTGATGTGATCATTCAACAAATTAAGGATTGGATCCAGCAATATTCACAGCAACTTCCCTATGAAGGGATTATTTCTGGGGTTCTTGGAGAACAAATTACAGTTGATCTTGCCAGAAATACGGGGCTTAAATTAAATCAAAATTTTATTGTTAGACGAGCTGTAAAGGGTAAGAAGCATCCACTTTTAAATAAGGTAGTTGATTGGGATACCTTGATGCTAGCAAAAGGAAAAATTTTTAATTTAGCTGATAATCAATTTATAGGAATTGTAAAAGTTTATACAAATGAAGTGGGTTTAAAAAAGGGAGATTGGGTTAGTGTAGAAAAAATGCCATTTGCTCTTGATGAATCCATCACAGAAGATGAATTAAAAAAAAATGAATTTGGAAAATTAGGAATTGCCGCCTTTGCCTTGCAGGCTGGTAATTACGGACTTAACACATACGTAAATGGTTCAAAAAAATTTGAAGGATTATTTACAGGTGTTCATCTTGAGGGAGATTTTTGGATAACTAGAAACTATTTTACACGCCTTGTTCTAGAAAGAGGATTTGGGCAAATGGATAAAACTACAGATAATGTGACAAACAGTAGTCTTTCCATGACCCCTAGTACTTTTAAATTATTAGGCGGATATAAAATACTACCCATGGGATATTTTTATGGCCCACAAATAGATCTATATATTGGATATGGAAACTATCTCTATGATACCACATATAGCGCTAGTGACGGCGGAGGAGAAAATTCCTTTAGTGGTATTACTTCAGGAATTAAGGTCGATATGCCGCTTACCAAAGGAGTTAGAGGTTATGTTAGAACAGAATTTATTTTAATGGCCGATTTTAATGAGGGTGATGATATATACGGAAATGAAAAATCCGTATCAAGTCTCTATTTTTCCCTAGGTGGAGTTTATGATTGGAGCCCGATTATTGGGGTTTTAGGTGAAGTTGAGGTTGTGAGTAATAAGGCAAGATTTGATGATTTAAGTGCAAAAGAAATTCAATATCAAAGTACGCTGTTTAAGCTGGGCCTTACCTATCAATTTTAATGAAAATTTATTATGCTCAGGAGCATGAATAAAATCAAACTACTTGAAGATCTCATTACACATCATCGAGAAAAATACTTTCAAGGTCAGGCTGAGATTAGCGATCAAGATTTTGATCTTTTAGAGGAAGAACTCCGTCATTTAGATCCTAATAATAAAATACTTGAAATAGTTGGAAATAAATCATTAGAAATTAGTAATAAGATAAAACATGATAAACCCATGCTTTCTCTTGATAAAACCTACGATAAAAATCAATTAATTCAATGGGCTCTTGAGCATGAAACAATATCCATGATTAAATATGATGGATCGGCTTGTTCTTTATTGTTTAAAAATGGAGTTTTAGTTCAGGCGAAAACTAGGGGTAATGGAGAATATGGCGAAAATATAATGTCTAAAGTTGAGTTTGTAAAATCAATACCAAAAGTTCTAAATTACAAAGATGTCATTGTTCCAAGAGATTGTGAAATTCGTGGGGAATTATTTATCACACAAAAAAAATTTCAAAACTTAAAATTTGCCATGTCTGAAAATAAATTGCCTGTTCCAAGTTCCATGAGAAATTGTGTTGCTGGAATTATTGGTAGAAATGAATTTCATGAACTTTGCACCTACTTATCCTTTGTGGCATTTGAGTTAATTGAAAATGAATATCGCTTTAAAACAGAAATTGAATGTCTTAATTCCATGGAGCAAGCTGGCTTTGCGATACCAAAATTTACAATGTGTAATAGTAGCGAAATTATTTTAGAAGAACTTGAAATAATAAAAAAGACCATTGAAGAGGGAGAGTTTTTAATTGATGGAATTGTTTTTTCATATAACAGTAAAGCTCTTCAAGATGAATTAGGTGTAACAAATCATCATCCAAAATTTAGAAAAGCATTTAAGTTTTTAGGTGAAAAAGCTCTAACAAAAATTCAAAAAATATCCTGGGGTATATCTAGATTAGGGATATTAACTCCAGTGGCAGAAGTTGAACCAGTTAACTTAAGTAATTCAATAGTAAGTAGGGTTAGTTTGCATAATTATGGAATAGTACTAAAGGAGCGTCTAAAATCTGGAGATGTTATAGAAATTACGAGATCAGGTGAAGTGATTCCAAAATTTTTAAAATTAATCAAGGTAAGTGAAGAGCAGTTTGAAATTCCAGAAAAATGCCCAAGTTGCAATTCAATGCTTGAAATACAAGATATTTGGTTAAAATGTGACAATAAAAATTGTACTCAAAAAATTATTCAAGAGATCTCCTTCTTTTTAAAGGTTATTGGCATTGAAGATCTTAGTGAAAAAAGGATATTAGAATTATTTAATTTAAATTTGCTAAAGTCACCAGCCGACATTTTTCTTTTAAGTTTTAATGATTTTTTAAAAATGGATAAAGTTAAGGAAACTCTAGCAAATAAATTATATGTAAATATTCAATCTAAAATGGATGTGCCCTTAAATATTTTTATAGCATCTTTGGGTGTTGAAGGACTAGGACTGCAAAAGATTGATAAAATATTAAACAGTAAAAATATTACAAATGTAGAAGAATTTTTTAATTTGCAATTAGAAGAACTACTTAAAATTGAAGGATTTGCTGAAATTTCAAGTAAAGACATCTTGCAAGCCTTAAAAGATAAAATAAGTTTAAAGAATCATTTATTAAAAGTAGGAATTAGGATTAGACCACTTCCAAAGCGATTACAGATAAATGAAAATTTTATGTCTAAAAATTTTTGTCTAACTGGAACTCTTTCTAAAAAAAGAGAAGAGATTGAATTATTTATAAAAGATAGAGGTGGAAAAATTCAAAGCTCTGTGAATAAGGATACAAATTATTTGATAACAAATGATATTGAAAGTAACTCTTCAAAGTTTATTAAAGCAAAAAAATTGCAAACACCTATTTTGACAGAGGATGAATTATTTAAAAGAGGATAAATGTGGCCAAGGAAAAATCAGAATTTCAATGTATTGAGTGTGGACATGTAAGTGTTAAATGGTTAGGGAAATGTCCTGACTGCCAAACATGGAATTCCTTTGTGGAAGAAACAAAATTTTCTGGAAAATCAAGTAGTGGTCCAGCAAATTATCCAAGACAAAGAGAAAGAAATTCTCAACCTCGTCCAATTAATCAAATTGTAGAAACAGAAGTTGATAGAGTTAATTCTGGAATAGGAGAATTTGATAGAGTGATGGGGGGAGGAATTACAACGGGTTCTCTCACTTTAATTGGAGGTGAACCAGGAATTGGAAAATCAACATTATTAATGGAAGTATTGGGGAAACTAGCAGCAATTTATACGGATGAAAAAATTCTATATGTGAGCGGTGAAGAAAGTGAACAACAAATTGCATCAAGAGCAAGAAGACTTGGAATCAATGCACCGAATTTTTACATATATCATGAAACACTTTGGGAATCGATTAAAGAAAAGTATCAGGACTTAAAACCAAAATTTTTAGTTTTGGACTCAATTCAAACAACGTTATCAGCGCAAATAAGTTCTGCTGGAGGAACTATTTCGCAGATTCGAGAAATTACTTTTGAAGTGATGAATTTATGTAAAACACACGGCGTAACTGGATTTTTAATTGGACACGTGACTAAGGAAGGATCAATTTCTGGCCCAAAGATGTTAGAGCATATGGTTGATACAGTAATTTATTTTGAAGGCGATCAACATTATTTTTATCGATTGCTTAGGTCCATCAAAAATAGATTTGGAAATACACAAGAGGTTGGGATTTTTGAGATGCAGGAATCTGGTTTAAAAGAAGTTATTAATCCATCATTTTATTTTTTGCAACAGGAAAATGAAGGAGCATTTGGACGAGCTATAACCTGCCTTTTAGAAGGAACACGGCCACTTCTAGTGGAAGTTCAAGCCCTTGTCACAGAAAATAAATATGGAACAGGAAGAAGAACGACCCAGGGCGTAGATACAAATAGAGTGGCAATGCTAGTGGCAGTTATTGAAAAATATTTTGAACTTCCATTTGCCTACTGTGATATTTACGTCAACATTGTTGGGGGAATAAAACTAGAAGGTAGAGATACTGACTTAGCAATTATTGCAGCACTACTTTCCTCATATTATAAAGTTGCAATTGAACCAAAAACAATATTTTTAGGAGAGGTTGGATTAACAGGAGAAGTTCGGAGCGTTCCACTTGTGGAAACAAGATTAAATGAAGTTGAAAAGTTGGGTTATAATCAAGCAGTTTTAGCACAGGGAAAAAGTTCACAAAAAGATCGAAAGAAAATGAATTTAAAAATATTAAATCGAGTTGTGGATATGAAAAAATATTTTACTTAAATTCACTTAGAGGTGTTTCTTAGAGCATTTTCAATTAAATCAATTATTTTTTGATCATCAAAATTTGTGAAAACATCGTTTTGATAGATTAGTTTTTTATTATGAAAAATTAATGTTAGTGGAAGAGTATTTAAACCAAGATCTTTCAGTGTTTTGTTTAATGGATCTGAAATTGTTGGAAATTGTATACCAACCTCACTTTCAAATTTTCGAATAGAATTTTGCGCATTTTCACTATCAAAATTTAATCCTAAAAAAAAGACACCTTTATTTTTATATTTTGTCTCTAATCTATTTAGAGAAGGAAATTCCTTCTTACATGGAGCGCACCATGTTGCCCAAAAATTTAAAACTACGACTTTATCTTTTACTTCCGCCAATTTAATCTCGATTCCATTAAGATCTTTGCCATTAAAATTATTAAACCATTTTTCAAAAATTTCCGTTTTAGTAACGCTTACAACCGTTTTTTCAGCTAAATTTGAATAGACATCTCTGCATAATTGAAATGTAAGAAATCCAAAAAAAAATGTTAAAAAGAGCACTGCTGGTAAGTATTTCCTCATTTACATCCTTGTTGGGAGCTTTTGCTGTCGATGGTAAACTATAGTTAATGCTAAAGAAATATAAAATAAAAAAAATATTAAAAAATCAAAGAGGCCAAACAATTATTGAATTTATTTTATTATTAGGCGTGATGATGGGAATTTCCTTAATGTTTTATAGTAATTTTAATAAGCAAATGGGAAAAATGTGGATAAAATTAGTAAGAGTTGTAGTAGATGACAAAAGTCAGGATTTTGATTTTGAATGAAAAAAAAATTTTTTAGGAAATAACATAATGACCTCCAATAAAATTGATTCAAGTTTTAATAGAGAATTTCAAAAAGAATATATTTTATCAATTGATCAAGGAACAACAAGTAGTAGGGCGGTTTTAATTGATAGCAAAACATTGGAGTTTTGTAAGATATCTCAAAAAGAACATAAGCAATATTATCCTAATCCAGGCTGGGTAGAGCATGACTTAGTTGAAATTTGGAATAATGTTAGCGAGGCAATAGTTCAAGTTTGCGAAGGATTTAATTGCAAAAATATAATAACCCTTGGATTAACCAACCAAAGAGAGACAGTTTGTGCTTTTAGAAAAAATGGTAAACCAATTTGCCATGCCATTGTTTGGCAGGACAAAAGAACTAGTGAGTTTTGTAAAAATCTAAGTGATAAGTATTTAAATTATAAAAAGATAACAGGATTACCACTCGATCCTTATTTTTCAGCCACAAAAATAAAATGGCTTTTAGAAAATAATACTGAAATTCAAAATGCCAATAGGGATAATGATTTGCTCTTTGGAACAGTAGATACATATATTTTATACAGATTAACAAATGGTAAAAGCTATTTTACTGATACAACAAATGCAAGTCGTACGCTCCTTTTTAATTTAAAAAAATGTGACTGGGATGATGATTTATTGCGCTTTTTTAATATATCGAGAGAAAATTTACCACTAATTAAAAATACAATGGATGATTTTGGAAAATCTGAAGGGATAAAAGAGATAGAGGGCGTATCTATAAATGCTTTAGTTGGCGATCAACAATCAGCCTTAGTTGGGCAGGGTGCATTAACTCAAGGGGAAATGAAGTGCACTTATGGTACAGGTGCCTTTGTGCTTTTAAATACAGGTTCAGAAATTATAGAAAGTAAGAATGGTTTATTAACTACAGTTGCTTATACAAATAAATTAGAAAAATGTTATGCATTAGAAGGTTCAAGTTTTATCGCTGGAGCAGCAGTACAATGGCTAAGAGACGAACTAAAGTTAATCTCAAAATCAAATGAAATTGAAGAACTTGCTAAAACCATAAGTTCAATTGAAGAATGTCGCTCACTAGTTTTTTTTCCATTTTTTTCTGGAATAGGAGCTCCCTATTGGAAATCTGAAGCAAAGGCTTGCTTGTGGGGGATGACTAGAGATACTGGCAAAGAACAATTGGCCCAGGTAGTTTTAGAAGGAATTGCACAGACAATTGCAGATTTATTCGATGCCTTTCGAGAAGATTTTAAAATAACAAAAAATAACATGCAATCAGTAAAAGTTGATGGTGGAGCAGCTTCAAATAACCTATTAATGGAAATACAAGCTAATTTAGCGGGTCTAAAAATGATAAGACCAAGGCAGCTGGAAACGACTGTTTTAGGTGCAGCATTACTTGCAAAATCATTTAAACTTGATAAGCCATTAAAATCAGTAGCAGCGACCCTTCAGGTTGACAGGGAATTTTTAGAAGATGTAAATATTAATATATTAGAATATTATAAATCAAAAAGACGACATTGGAGAGAGTTAATACAAAGGATATATTTATGAAAATAAAATTTTTTATTTTTATTTTAATTCAATTTTTTTTAAATTTTGTAGGCCAAACAGAACTAGTGAGTGCAGCTGAAGATTCTTATTTTAATTGCCAAACAATAGCCAATTTAGGATTAAAAAAAGGTGAAAAATGTTTTTGTCCTTCTGATTTCAAAGAAATTAAGGTGTTTAATTGTGCGAGTAAACAATGTCCAAAAAGTGATGTGAGTTTTTTTTGTAAATCTGGAATTATGCCAGGGCAATAAAAATTACAAATTTGGAATTATTGGCACAAATAAGTACTGATTTTATAGTTCTGGTCCCAATCGTATAAAATTTCTTCAAAGCTTTCACACTCAAAAATTGAAAAATGGGCTTTGTAACCCTCTTTGATAACCCCTCGATCCTGTAAATTTAGAGCATGAGCTGCATTGAAGGTAACAGCACTCCAAATTTGTGCGGCATTAAATTGAAAAGTCATTGCAGACATTTTTGCAATTTGTAGAAGATTGCTATAATAACAAGACCCTGGATTATAATCACTTGCGATGGCCACTTTTACCCCTGCATCAACAAACATTTTCCCGTTGGCCAGTTTTTTTCCAAGAAAAAATGCAGTACCTGGAAGTAATACTCCAACAGTGTTATTCTTTTCTAATGCTTTTGCACCATCACTATTTGAATATAGTAAATGATCACATGATTTAGCTCCTAATTCAGATGCAAGCATCGCCCCATTTAAATCACAAAATTCATCCACGTGAGCACGCCATGGCACACGAAGTTCCTCAGATAAAATCTGCATTTTTTTTAAAAAACTAGTATCAAAATATCCTTGTTCAATAAAAATATCCATTAAGTCAATAATTCCTTCCTGAGCTACTAAAATGGAGGCAGGTTTAATAACATCACACCAATATTGTTCACTGGATGAAAAATCTATTGGAATTGAGTGAGCTGGCATAAAGGTGACGACAATATTAATGCGATGAGAGAAAATTTTTTTACATTTTGCTAATATTCTCGCAGATTGGATTTCTCCTTCTTGGGTTAGGGCGTAACCTGTTTTGACTTCAAGAGTTGTAATTCCCTGATTAATCGCCCTTTCTATTCGGTGATAAAGGAGATTGAGAATTTCAATTTCATTTTCAAGGAATTCTAAGGTTTTATGGGCAGTATAATTTATTCCAGATAGTGCATTATTTTTTTTAGCTAAATCCGCAATTTCTTGATAACTAAAGCCATTTAACCTCATTGAATATTCATGTGATCTATTACCGCCAAATAACATATGTGTGTGGCAATCAATTAAACCTGGAGCAACCAATTTATTGATGCAATCAATTTCAATGATAGGATCAATTAGTTTTGGTTTGAAATCCTTGTAAGACCCGATCCATTTGATAGTATCGCCCTCACAGTAGATTGAAATATTATTTTTTAATGATAAGTCATCGGCGACTAAATATTTGCCATTTTTTTTTAGAACATTTTGAAGGGTGAGGCATGTTTTTATGTTTTTAAAGAGGTAGCAATTCATGTAAAGCCAGTTTTTTACGGTAGTTAGGAAATTCTAATGTAATAAATTTAGATAGTGAATGTTTTTCATATAAAAAAATAATTAAAGAAATACTGAAAATGTCATGCTAGAAAAAAGCGAAATAATATTAACAATATTAAAAACATTAATGAACAGGAGATTATTATGCAGTTCAAACTTTCAAAATTTCATTATTTAGCCTTAGCAATCACATTTGCATCATCAAGTGCATTTGCTGGATACTATGAAACAGCAAAAATATCTAAAACAATAACGCCAGAAGAGGTTAATGGAACAAATGGTGCAGGAGAGATCATTCTCAGTGCAGTTTCTAGATATGTTGATTACCAGGATGAACAAGTAGAAAAGGAAATTACTGTTAAAGATTGTTCTCAATCTATTTTAACAATTCCACCATCAGCTTGGTTAATTGAAAATAGAAATAACCTTAAGACTGATTATTTTCAATTAAAAAAAGCTGATAAAATAAAAGCACTTGCATTTCTAATCGATGGGATTGGTTCAAAGACTGCTGAAGAAATTGTAAATTCAGATTGTTTTTTATCTAAACCAAAAACTTGGTCAGAGTTTAGTGCTGCAATTAAATCTTGCGGTGTAGAAATTGAAAATCCAAACTTAGCTCTTAACGTTTTAGAAGTATTTCAAAAAAGTAATATGGAACAGCTTGGAGTATCTAAGCAGGCAATTTGTAGAGATGTAACTAAGAAAGTTACAGGGATAGTACAAAAACCATATTATGATAGCTTAAGAGATATTACACATATAGTAAGAATATTTATCAATAATCAGGGAAAAGCAAAGCTTCTTCCCTTTGAAAGAGAAAATTTAGAAATTAGTATTGAACCAGGAAGAAATTATTATTTAACATTTGATATAAAAATTAAAAATACTTCTTTAATAAATAATTATTCTTATAGAGTAAATTATAGTAAGGACCCATCATGGGGTAATTTAACAGCAACAACTCACGTTGATCTTTTGGGTTTAGCTAGAAATAGAGTAACTTTAAATGCAAACCAAATCCCAGAACTAAGACTTCTTTGCGATCATTCAAATATGCAAGCTAGATTAGGCTTAACCTATCCAGAAATTCTTGGAGATTCAGGATATATTGAAGCTAGTTTCCACATGTTTCAAGGAAAGGGTAAAAAGCAAATTACATCAGGATGGGATTATGCAAAATTTTCTCAAAATGATTTTGCAATGGGAGAAAAATATCCAGGTCAAAAAATGACGAATGAAATTCCTTCTGTTAGTGGCGGAGGCTTAATATTAATAAAATCTAAGCTAAGAATTATGAATTCTCCATATTTTCTTGATGGAGTTGTTAAAGATTCACTAGGAAGATGGTCAACTCACGAGGGATGTTACTAGTATAGGAAGAGTTAAAAGAGATTTAAGTAAAAAAATATTGTTTTTTAAGGGGTCAGATTATTACATACCCATTTAATAATCTGGCCCTTTTGATTTTATATAATCTTATTTTAATGATATTATGAATAAGGCATGTATTTACTATTTAAAGCTTATTAAATATTAGGAAAAGTGAGTTATATATGAATCAAGGGAATCACGCAGAGTTAACTTGGCTTGGAACTGCCGGATTTATTATTAAATCATCTAAGCAGGGAAGTATTGCTTTTGATCCCTATTTATCTAGGCCAGAATCTGCAAAACTTTCTCCATTTAAGGCAAAGGATTTTGAAAATATTGATTCAGTTTTTTTAGGACATGGACATTTTGATCATGCTTACGATATTCCAGAAATTGCCAGCGTTTGTGGATGTCAAGTTTATGCAGGAGAAAATACAAAAAATAGATTAATGAATAAACATGGATTAGAAGCTAAAAGATTTATTCATAAGACTGATTGTTTGAATAAACATTTTTCAGTTCGGAGTTTTAAAAGTAAACATGTAAATTTTGATTGTGCACTTTTATGGACAACTTTAAAAAGATTAAATTTTTCTCAGGTTGTAGATATTATAAAATTAGGAATAAATTATCCTCAGGGTGAAACCACTGGTTACACATTTGAAACTGCAGGAAAAAAGTTTTTATTTTTATCTTCAGCTGGATTTACCAAAGAAGAAACTGAAATTTATCAAAAAGAAAATATTGATGTTTTATTGTTGCCGCTTCAGGGTCATACTCATATTTCTAAAATTGCTGCAGATTTTGCCTTAAAAATTAATCCTAAAATAATAATTCCACATCATCACGACAATTTTTATCCTCCAATTAGTCAGGAAATTAAAACGGATCAATTAAAATTTTATCTAAGCGCAGGGGGATATAAAGGTGAAGTATTGGAAATTCCCCTTTTTGATACGATAGCAATTTAAAAGCTTATAAATTTAATAATTCTGCTGAGTTTGAAAGAATTGCGATATTGTAACTTAACAATGTCCAATTTTTAGTATTTATACATTGTTCAATTGGGTACATTGTGGATTGAATTGTTGATAGTTGAAATTGGTCAAATTTATATTTATTTGAATCAATAAAAGATTTTGCTCCAACTATTAGATTTCTTAGACAAATATCTTTTTTGTTACTGTTTTCAACTTTTAAACAGTCTTGAGCTAAATTTAGATGTTGAATTAAAATTGAATTTAAATATTTTGTGTTATCTGCTGCATTGCTTTTGTTGAAAGATATAATAGAAAAAAATAAAAAATAAAAATATATTTTTGTCATAAAAATTAACCTTTTATAAATATTCAATTGTTAGTTTTAAATCTGCTGGCGATACTTGATTCCCACCAAACCATGGACTAATAAGTCTACCTTCAATGGGAATACCATTACAACCTCTTCCGTAATCATCGGACATGCTAATCATTTCCGATTCATTGTTTGATAAATTTAAAGCTTGATAAAGATAGGTATTAGAATAATTATCTACAGAAATTTGAAATTCCCAGACTTCGCCTTCTTTTGCAGTTAAATTAAATTCTTTAATTTTTCGAGATTTATCACTCTTATTGTGAACATAAGCAACTAATTCAATGTTATTATTAACACTATTCCATCTCCATCCAATCATTGCTCCCTTTCCCTTGTAAGCATCAAAATTATTACAATCTGAAAAACCAGAAAGTTTATTATAATCATATTGATCATTGCTTATTGATTTATCTGGATTAAGAATTAAATACTGGATTTTTGTAAATGTTACTCTGATTTTAAAATTATAAACAGAGGAAACTCTTTCAAGTGCTAGTGGTGTAGAATGGTGTACTCCGCTCTGGATTGAATAAACTACAGTTTTTTTTGCCACCTCATTTCCAAGAAGTGGTTCCTCATCAAGTTCTTCTTTTACGCAACCATAGTTAAGCATAATTAAAGTTGAAAGCAATGTGTAAATACAATTTTTTGTAGAATTAATAAGAAAATTTTTACAGATATTATTTTTCATAATTTTCACCATTTTAATTTTTTCTTTTAATTATTTGATATTTTATTCCTATTCTTACATAGGGAAGCCCGATTAAATCGATTCCATTTCCAACAGTGGGTCTATATAGTGATATAGAAGAAATAATTCCCCAGGGAGAATTTTTAAAATTTATTTTTATTCCACTTTCAATTCCAATATGTGGGCGTTGATAGTTTTTAAAGTGTTTTGAAGTTAAACCAAGAAATAAAAATTTCCAGTTTAATCCAGTGCTGATTTCTGGAGAAATTGATTTATTATTAGCGTAGTCGTTTAAAATCTCCAAGCTTGGTTTAAAATAAAGATTTATCTTTTTGTTTTTAAAAAGAGCTAAACTGAATTTTGCGCTCAATCCTAGATCTTTCTGTAGTGAAGTAAGAAGCCATGTTTCTATATCAATTTTTTGTAAAAAAAGTTTAGGTTGTCCTTCAACTTCAATGGGAGTTTCAATAGAAATTTCATTTGCCGCAAATTTTTTTTGAAATTCATCATCATTATGTATAGCATTATCAAGTATAGCATTATCTTCTTGAATTACTTTAGGATCAATATGATATGCAAGGTCAAATATTTCACTTTCCTGTGAAAATAAAACTATAGGATTAAAATTAAAAAGGATTAAAAATATAAATTTATTAAAATTCATTTCTACCAGTCCAAAAATACTTAGATCGAGATAATTAATTAAAAAATTTAATAAATATTATCATTAACTTAAATAAATATTAGTAGAACTTCATAAAATGAAATGATCATGAAAAAAATATATATAGTATGTAATAAAGATCACCAGAAATGAATAAGAGGAATTTGATTATGATATTAAATCATGGGTATTTTAAATTCACATTGATTTTTATGATAAAAATCTAATGCTTTTGGAAATCCAGCATCTACATGTCGAACAATACCCATTCCAGGATCAGAATTCAAAACTAAACTTAATCTGTGATCCATCTCTGCAGTTCCATCACATAAAATCACCATTCCTGAATGTTGTGATAATCCCATGCCAACTCCACCACCCTGGTGCAAACTAATCCAAGATGCTCCATTATTGATATTAATCATGGCATTTAGCAGTGGCCAATCAGAAACCATATCTGAACCATCTAGCATACCCTCAGTTTCACGATAAGGTGAGGCAACAGAGCCACAGTCTAAGTGATCTCTACCGATAACAAGTGGAGCAGACAATCTCTTTTCTCGTACTAATTTATTAAAAAGTAAGGCCGCTTTTTTTCTTTCACCATATTTTAGCCAGCAAATTCTTGCGGGAAGTCCTTGAAATTGTACTAACTCTCTTGCATTCTTAATCCAATGATGAAGTCCAATATTATCTGGAAAAAGTTCACAAATAGCATCGTCAGTAACTGCAATATCCTTTGGATCACCACTTAATGCAACCCAACGAAATGGGCCTGAGCCTTCGCAAAATAAATTTCTAATATAAGCATTTACAAAACCTGGAAAGGAAAATGCATCCTTATGTCCACCAGTCCTTGCTCCATCGCGTAAATTATTTCCATAATCAAATATATGAGCGCCAAGTTTTTTTAATTGGATCATGGCCTCCACATGGTCTTTCATTGTTTGATGGCATTTTTCTTTATATGTATTTATATTGTTTTTTCGTAATGTTTTTGCCTCGAGTAAAGTCATCCCACGTGGAACATACCCATTTACAACATCATGGGCAGATGTTTGATCAGTTACTAGATCTGGTGTGTTATTTGTTCCTTTAGATTTTTGTAAAATAAACTCAAAAAAATCTGCTGCGTTACCAACAACGCCAATTGAATATGGTGTCTTTAATTCTTTTTTTTCTAATGCCATTTTCCAAGCAGTTTCAAAACTATCAACTTTGGTATCTAGGTATTTAGAATTGATTCTCTTATCTATTCGCGACTCATCCACGTCACATCCTATAAAAACTCCGCCAGCAATTTTTACCGCAAGTGGTTGTGCTCCTCCCATACCACCAAGCCCTGCACTGAGGACAATTCTTCCAGCTAAATTAGAATTAAAATGTTGGCGAGCTGCTTCTGCAAATGTTTCATAAGTTCCTTGCAAAATTCCTTGAGTGCCAATATAGATCCATGAGCCGGCCGTCATTTGTCCGTACATCATCAATCCCTTTTTATCTAATTCGTTAAAACATTCCCAGGTTGCCCAACGTGGAACGAGATTAGAATTGGCAATGAGAACTCTTGGGGAATCTACTCGCGATGGAAAGATGGCCACAGGTTTTCCTGATTGTATAAGCAAGGTTTCATTGTTTTCTAAATTTTTTAAGCACTCAATTATTTTAAATAGGGAGGCTTCATTGCGTGCAGCTTTTCCAATGCCACCATAGACAATTAATTCATCGCGATTTTCTGCCACTTCTGGATGGAGATTATTTAAAAGACAACGAAGAGCAGCTTCTTGATGCCATCCTTTACAGGTAAGGGTTGATCCAGTGGGAGGTAAAGGTATAATGTTTTTCATATGGGATGTCCTATTTAAGTTTATTTTTAAAAATGTAAATATTTAGTTTTTGTAATATATTTCATTGTTTTCTATTAATTCTTTTGCCATTTGAATATCTTCACTAAATACCCGATCTTTTTCATAGTAGGCAACTTTAGTTCTTACTTTTTGATAAACATTTTCTAAAATTCGTGAAGAGGTGAGCGGTCGCAGTAAATCAAAACATTGTGTTGCTGCTAAAAGTTCTATGGCGATAACGTGAGTGGTGTTTTCTAAAATTTGATTACATTTTAACCCAGCTGACATTCCCATGGAAACGTGATCTTCCTTATCAGTTGAAGTGGGAATGCTATCAACGGAGGCAGGATGTGCTAAAATTTTATTTTCTGAAGCAAGTGCTGCAGCAGTTACTTGAGCAATCATAAATCCTGAATTTAACCCGCCATCTTTTACTAAAAAAGCTGGTAAAGTTGAAAAGGCAGAATTAGTCATTTTTTCAATTCTTCTTTCGCTAATATTAGCTAGTTCAGATAGTCCTATGGCCAAATAATCCATGGCAAAAGCAGCAGCTTCTCCATGAAAATTTCCACCAGAAATAATTTTATCTTTTTTAGGAAAAATAAGTGGATTATCAGTAACAGAATTAGCTTCAATGAGCAAAACCTCTGTAGCATGTTTTAGAGTTTGCCTAATTGCTCCATGAACTTGAGAAATACACCGAAGACTGTAGGGGTCCTGAACGCGAGTACAAAGTGTATGACTATTTAAAATTTTCGATCCGCGAAGAATACCTCTGATCTTTTTTGCTACATCAATTTGTCCGTGATGAGGTTTCAGTAATTGTATATCTTCGTCCATGGGTTTTATAGATCCTCTCATCCCATCAAGGGTCATTGCGGCAACGAGGTCAGAAGTGTGTATTAAAACATTAGATTTATGCAATGCAATTAAACCAAGCGCAGTTAAAACTGAAGTTCCATTTATAAGTGCGAGTCCTTCCTTTGCTTTTAATATAATGGGTTTTAGATTACATTTTTTTAATACAGTTGCAGTTCTTTGCAATTTATTATCGTAATAGACTTTTCCTTCTCCTATGAAACAAAGTGCAATATGTGCAAGTGGAGCTAGATCTCCGGAAGCGCCAACTGAGCCTTGGGAAGGTACGTATGGAATAATTTGAAGTTCTAAAAATTTAACCATGAGTTTTATTAATTCGGTGCTTACTCCAGAATGTCCCTGAAGAAGGCAGTGAAGGCGTAATAAAATGGAGCCTCTTACTACTTCATGGGAAAGTGGGCTGCCTACTCCAGTGCAATGGGAGCGTACGAGATTGACTTGTAATTCATCGATTTTATTTTTTGGAATAATAGTTTGAGATAGGGCGCCAAAGCCAGTGTTTATTCCATAATAAATTTCTGGTTTTGAATCTTCTAATTTACTTTTTAAAAATTGAAAACAAGTTTCAACTTTTTTCCATGCAGACGGAGATACAAAAATTTTTGAATTTTCTTTTAAGCTTGCTATAGAATAAAATTTTTCAACAGTGATTGGTTTATTATCTAGAACAAATTTCATCATGGATTACAACTAATGTTATGGTTTATAATAAAATAAACCAAATTATAGTCCTAAATTCACTAAACAGTATATTTCTATAAATCTAGAAATTCGCTTTATAGACAAATTTTTTGTTATTTTCAGTTGCATCGAGCGAAAGAGTACTTCGTTGCCATTTAAAATTTGCCTGTATCAGAGGTTGATTCAAGCTTGATTCTCTCGTTGTAATGCGATCAACGAAATTTTTAAAATTATAGAATGTGGCAATGGATGTACTTGTTGCATTATTTTTTGAATTAACAAATGGCAAAACTTGAACTTCGCGTAAATTTAAATCCTGATCAAAAAGTGCTCTTCCAATATAATTTTCTGCTTCTTTTATAACTCCCTGGTGAAGAAAATTTCCAAGACTAGTAAAAATAACTCCTTTTTTACCGTCATCTTTTTTAATTACTTTTACACCTGCAAAAGTGTGAGGTCCATGTCCATAAACAACAGATCCTCTATAGTCTTTAATAAAAAGTGTAGCGATTTTTTTCAGGGCCTTAAATGCATAATCTTCCTTGCGGTTACTTCCAGACTTATCCTGTGTATGGATTGCTAAAATATTAATATCAGAATCCTGGGGAATTAAATTAAAAGTTTTTTTTACTTCATCGATCAAATTTGCTTCATAACCACTAAAGGAAAAAACATTGGGAATCGCCCACCCAAGAAAAACTGAAGAAAGTGTAACTTTGCGAAGAACTCCGTCAATTAAAATATTTTTTGAATAAACACCATATTTTACTCCTGCACCGATGACATTTTCATGATTTTTCATAAAATCATCAATGTGGCTTGCCGTTGCATATTGTCCTGCAACTCGTTTGTTATTTACTGTTAGAGCATCATCACAATCACGGGCATGATTATTGGCAAATCCAAATAAATTAAATCCATGATTTATTGCATCTTTAATAGCATTAGGATGTGATAAAAAATAATACTGTACCGCTCTTCTTTTGTAGCATCTTTTTGAAACAACACTTTCCCAATTTACAAACATTAAATCTGATTTAAATAATAATCCACTGGGATCATTAGTTTTTAAAATGTCTGAAAAGCCTTTTTCAATTGGAATCAGAGATTCTTTACCACCCCAGACATGGGCAGTATCACCAACGCCCCTGATATCAATAAATTGATCGTTACTTTTTAAATTTATGGGTAAGGTTAATAATTCTTGGGTAGGTTGATCCATTATTAAGGGCAAATACCAACTTTTATCTTCAATAACAACGTCGGGCGCGGCAACGCTAGTTAGTGAATGAGAAAGTAGTAAAAAATAGAGAGAAATTTTTTTTAACATATAAACCTAAATTATTAATTGTATAAATAATTTATTATATCAAAAAAAAGAAATTCAATGTCTCAAATTTAAGCAGCTTTGAATATGTATGACAAATGTGTAATTTTTACATCTTAAATAATGTATAAAATAAAAATATACGAGTAGAAGATTTTTTTACTGACACTCAGATTTTAAGGTGTGTTGCAACTTTTTTAAGTCTCTGTTACGCTGATTAAAAAATACAACTCTTTTGGTTTTTGATGATTTTGTAGAATTTTCAAATTTTTGAGATTTTAAGTCAATGTAACCTAAGGTACCAAAATTTTCCCCCTTGCAAAACTGAATTGCTTTCTGCTTTGTTTTTTCATAGGGTTTATCTGATTTTTTTATTCTCATTACTTCAGGTAGTGAAAAATCATTAGAATCAAGATAGGTGATGAGTTCACAGTTTTTTCTATTTTTCTTTTGTCCCGAAATTATAGAATTTGCCAATACACTGTGATTAGTCATTTTATCTTTAAAGGATAAATTTCGATCTTTGTATTTGATGATCATGTAAGGAAGATCCTTTTGAGAAAGTACCTTTTTTAAACTAGCAATTTCCTTTTTCAATCTCTTATGGGAGGCATTTTTAGCATAGGGCATATTATGTGAAAAGTAGGTATAGGATTCTTCAATTTGTTTTGCAGATAATTGGTTTTCAATAAGTTCGTTATAATCAATAAAAAAATCATAGAAATTTGAATATCCTGGAACTTCAACTAATGATCTCATGTGAAATAATTTTCGAATAATTTTTTTTGCCTGTAATTTATTAGGTTTAGGTTTGTTTGGTGACAAATAGGCTAGGTAGAGTGCGCTTCTTTGCAAGCGTGATGTCCACCAACATAAACCAGTGTTAAGCCATCCTGATGTATTTCGTAAGAGTAGGTTTTCAAAATTGTTAGTTCTTTGAGTATAATATTTATTTTTAAAATTTTCGCAAACCTGGGTCTTGCTTTTGGGTAAATTAAAATTTGATTTATCATCTGCAGCTTGAGATCTCTTTACTAAAACGGAGGAAAATAAGAATATTATTAAAATGAAATGATTTTTCATTTATTTAATATAATGTGAATAATCACCAATATTATAACTTTTTGACAAACCTAAAAAAATTACGTTATGAAAATGTAATTATTTTAGATTTTAATTTATTTTAAAATATTTTCCAATAAGACCAACTTTTTGTCCATTAAACCTTGATCTTTTAAAAGATAACTACCTACTACAAAATTTCGTGCCCCCATTTTTTTGCATTCAATGGAAGTGAGATCATTGAGCCCTCCATCAACCTGGATGTATGCTGTGGAGTTTAATTTTTCTAAGCGATATTTTAAAGATTGAATTTTTTCAGGTGTCGATGTGAGAAATTGTTGAAATGAAAACCCAGGATTAACGCTCATAAGTAAAATTAAATCTACTTTTCGTAATATATAGTCTGGTATGATGCTGTGATCAGTTCCAGGATTAAGTGCAATACCCACAGAAGCATAAATTTCCTTTGCTAGGCTAATTACACTGTCGTGATGAGTAAGGGTTTCCCAGTGTAGAGTTATGTTATGAATTTTATAATGTTTCCAGCCTTCTATGTAAAACAAGGGATTTTGTACCATTAAGTGAACATCCAGTGGCGGAATTGGTCCATTATGTAACGCTAGTGCGTCCATAAGAGGTGCACCAAAAGTTAAATTGGGAACATAATGGCCATCCATAATATCGAGATGAAGCCATAGGTTTTTTAATTTGCTAGTTTCTAGTTTTTGTAAAATCCCAGGAATTTCGAACAAATTAGCTCCTAGAACACTAGGAGAAATGATATAGGGTAATTTTAATTTCATAGTTAAACTTTTTTTGAAAACATTATTTTATTGTAATGTTAGATTCCATTTTCCTCGGTATCCCTGGATGAATGATTCTGCGGAGGTCGCTCCTTTTCCTTCAGACGCAAGTGATAATATCTCTAGAGTTCCAGTTTTGCATCCAACAAGTATTTTTTTATTTTTTATTTCGATGGAATTTGGCTTATTGTTATAATCAATGGATATTTGTAAATGCAAAATTTTAATTCGTTGGCCGTCGAGATAAAAATAAATTCCTGGCCAAGGAGTTAGTCCTCTAAATTTATTTAAAATTTCTTCAGCGGAAACTTCTTCAAACTTTAAATGTCCATCTTCCTTTTTTAAAGTAGGCGCAAAAGTGACAAATTGTTCATCTTGTTTTTCTATTTCAAGATCTTGATTAATTAATCTAAAAATAAATTCTTCAAGTGTTGATGCTGCTGCAAATTGAAGTCTTGTTGAGAGTGAATCGTAGCGATCCCACTTGCGAATAGGGAGCAAAGATTTTGCTACAACATCGCCAGCATCCATGGTCTTAACCATTTTTTGAATGGTTACACCTGTGAAATCATCATTGTTTAATAATGCATATTGGATTGGTGCAGCCCCTCTATGTCTTGGCAGTAGCGATGTGTGAATATTGTAGCAGCCGAGTTTTGGTAGATTAAGCCATTTTTCATTAAGAAATTGTGCAAAGGCCAAAACAATTATTAAATCTGGTGGGTCTTGTATTAACTTATTAAATAAATCTAATTCTTTTGAGAGTTTTTCTGTTTGAAAAAAGGGAATTTTATTTGTTTTAGCGTATTCAATGACTTTGGGAGATTGTAAGTTTTGTCCACGTCCAGCAGGTCTATCAGGCATGGATATAACGAGTGATAATTCAATTCTAGGATGAAAATAAAGTAGTTCAAGGGAGGGAATGGCAAAGGCCGGGGTTCCAAGAAAGAGTGTTTTTAATTTTTTCATTTCTCTATTTATTTTTTTGTACATTTCTTTGTACATTTACCAGTTTATTTTCCAGTATTTTTGATCATTTCTAGATATTTGTTTTTCTGCATTGCAAATTTATCTGCAGTTAATCTTTCAATAAAAAGAATTCCATCTAAGTGATCAAGCTCATGTTGGAAACAAATGGCAAGTAAATCATCCATTTGCATTTCATGATATTTACCTTTTATATCTTGATAGCGAACCACAAGATTTTTTGATCGCTCAATCTTGTCAAAAATCCCAGGAATACTTAAGCATCCCTCTTCATAGGTGGTATGACCTTCTCTTTCCATAATAACAGGGTTAATAAAAATGAGTGGGTCCAAATCAAAGAGTTTCATTACCTGTTTATCAAGAGGTAATTCATCTTGGATATCTTCATCATCAATTTCATTTTCATCATTAGAACTAGAATCAGATTTTCTTTTAGCTTTCTTTTTGCCTCCGATAATTTCTCTGTCGTAATTAACATCACAAACAAAAATTCGTTCATTGATGCCAATTTGTGGAGCAGCTAAACCAATTCCAGGAGCATGGTACATGGTTTTAAGCATATTTTGACAGAGCTCTTTTAAGCCAGATCCAAATTGTGTTACTTTATCAGAAACTTTTTTTAACTTCGGATGAGGGTACAGAACAATTTCAAGTTCTTTTGCAAGAGTAGGATAGAGCTTATCTTTTGATTCAATTTTTCTTTTCATCCCAACATTATAACTTAGAGCTTAATTTTCGGCCATAAACGATATGCTTGATAGAAAAAAAAACCACAGGGAAATAGCATTGCTGTAATAAAGGGAGGTATGACATTCCAATTTAATAACGTGCTTATCCCCTTTGAAATCGCCAGTAGAGAAACTGCCATAAGTATACCAAGCAAAAGAGACTTTCCTGGTGAACTGTTTCTGCTAGAAATACCCATTGGAAATGCAAAGGGAATGAGGCTTAAGCTAAAACAAATAAAAACCGATGCTATCCGCTCATATATTGAAAGATAGTATTCTCTCAAATAAAGCCCAGAATCTTTTAACTTAATGAGAAATTTATAGAGTGAATGAAAATTTAAGCTAAAAAGATCTCCTTGGAAATCCTGCAGGGTATCTGGGGATTCGTTGAGTTTTAATAAGTAAGTAAGGTGATTTGATATTTTTGAAAAATCATCTGGATAGAGATGTTCTATAACCAAAGCATTAGTGACAAGCCAGTTTCCATTATCTTGATATATGGCGGTAGCGCCTTTGATAAGCTTTGTTCCCATGAAGTTTTTGTCATTAAAATAAAAACTTGGGTTAATCATTTTGCGGTTAAGTTTTTCATAGAAATCATAGTTGGCCATGTAGAATTTATTTTTTATCCATATTTTTGAATCAGTAACAGTTGAAGAATTCCCCTCAATACTAGATTTAAATGCAGATCTTAAATGTAGTAAGTGCGGTGAAAAATAACCCACATTCCAAAAATGAATAACACAAACAAAGAGTGAACAAAAAAAAGCTAAAAATCCTAAACGAAAGAGTGAATATCCCAGGGATAGTGCAGCAATAAGCTCGGAGTGAATCTTCAATTGGTTTAAAAGTAAAATTGAAGCTAGTAAAATAGAAATAGGTAAAACATTTGCAAATATCATACTCGAATTCAAATAATGATTATGTAATATGAGTTCTAGGGTATATTTATTTCGAAAAATATTATTAACAAGATCTCCAATTGCCACAAGCAAATAGAGACTTAATGTTGAAAGTACAAAAAGTTGAAACCATTTTTTGATGAAATATTTGGAAAATGTGTCAAAGAGATTAAAAGTCATTTAGTTATTTTAATCAAAAATACAATCAGGAAGATAGAGAATTTTATGAATGGAAGAAAAAGATTTTTTAAAATGTAATGTTTTTCTAATAATTCAATAAAACTTGGAGAAACTGAATAGTAAGTATTGACAAATTTTTTACCTATTTCATTTTTCAACAGAAAGTTAAATTTAAATTCTCGAAGAAGTTGTAAATCATTGGGATGAGTATCGTAATAAGTGGCGACAAAACAACCCTTGGATTCCTTGTAAATAGTTTCCAAACCTTTTTTTAGTAGGGGAAGTTGTTTGAATTTTCTTCTTTTTAATTCTTTTCGAACAATTTCAGTATTTAGTGTTTGGTAGGACATATTAACTGTGAAGGCCACAAACTGCTTTAAACAGAGGGCCATCTTATCAGTGGATTTTGAAGAGTTATCGTATAGTTTTACTAACTCCCAAAAAACTTGGCTGATTATGAGAAGCTCAGTAACGTCTTTTTTTAAATCAAAGTGAGATGGTCTTAAATCATAAATTTCTTTAACTTCATAAGTCTCAGCGAGAATTTTTAAATATTCGTTATATTTAAAGGCCATTGTTCGATAATCTTTTCGATTGAGAGCACTTTTACCTTCCTTTGCAATGGTAAATCTCACTTTATAGCGAGTTTCAAGGTGCTTGCGAACCATATAGCGTTCGCGGTCTTTACGAATTTGATCTTGAGATTTATTAACTTCTTCTCTAGACATATTTTATGATTCACATTTTTTAGGTTAAATTAAAACTAGAAAAGATATAAAAATGAGAGTTCAGTTTCCTTAAGTTTTTCTGATTCGAGAAGATATGTTGCCAAGGCATTTTTTCTCACCGTTCTTTTTTGGCTAAATTCTAATCCAATTTTTGGTCCAATCCATCCAATTCCAAACCCTGAACCTTCAGTATTAAAAAGTTTATCCACAAAAGTTCCGTATCTTAAATAAACATCTTTTAATGCCTGATATTCAACTGCAAGACTATAGGAATAGGTTTTATTAAAAGATCTTTTTAGATCACTTCCTAGATCGGCAAGCAGGGTTAATTCATTAATTGGTTTAAAATTTATTCCCCAGGTTGTTTTTGAATTGATGCGGTCTGCCCAAGCAGGATCGTACCAAACTACCGCCCAACTTAGATTTGGGTTAATAATTTGTGCTAGTCCCATACTAAAAATATGTGACTGGGTTGATCTGGTACTCGAGGTTGTTTCTTTAATTTCATCTTTAGCAAGGGAATAACCAAAACCTATAGAGGTATTGGCATCGATCATATCTGAAGCACCAAAACTAAATTTTTTTCGTTTTACTCCGCTTTCTTCTTGATCAGTATAACTAAAACCCCCTTTGCTTTGATTTGAGCCATCTGTTACAGAAGCACTAAATCCTCTAGGAGATTTTGCATCATTAAAAACTGATTCTCGGGAATCATTAACAGGAGCAATTTTTCCTGATAAAGATTGAAAACTAAAAATAGATTCTGTAAAAAATGAAAAAAGTGCTGGATTTAGATAAAGTCCTTCAATGGCAGTGGGAAGGGCGACGCCTGCCCCACCAAGTGAGGCAGTTTTGGGGGTTTGCCAGTTTCTAACAGGCCTAGATGCAAAAATATCGGGGGCAAAGACCAATAATAGAATCAAAACATATTTTATGTTAGAGTCCATGGAGTACTTCCTCAGTTATTTATAGTATTAGTATTAAGTATTAATATTATTAAGACCCTTATTGCCATTTTACACAAGTTAGAAATGAATATGACGAAAAAAATTAGAAAAGCTATTATTCCCATTGCTGGAAAAGGAACAAGATTTCTTCCTGTCACCAAGGTGATTCCTAAGGAAGTTATTCCTATCATTAATGTCCCCATGATTTATTATGTGGTTCAAGAGGCAGTTCAGGCAGGCCTTGATCAGATTATTTTTGTGACTTCTCGAGGAAAAAACCCAGTTGCTGATTTCTTTGATCGACATCATGAATTAGAGGATTTTCTTGAAAAGAAGGGCGATGATAAATTGTTAAAAATGATGAAGGAATTATCTGAGCTAACGCAAATTATAACAGTATGCCAGAAGGAACAGTTGGGCTTGGGACACGCAATTTTGCAGGCCGAATCACTTATTGATAAGGGTGAAAGTTTTTGCGTGCTTTTGGGAGATGATATTATTATTCATCCTGAAACTCCCGCAATTAAACAGATGATGAATATCTCTGAGGAATATAATGGTGCTTCTGTCATTGGAGTGATGGAAGTTTTACCAGAGGAAGTTCATCAATATGGGATTGTTGGTGGAAAAATGGTGGATGCAAAAAGAAAAATTTTGCGCATGGAAAATATGGTGGAAAAACCAACCAAGGATTTGGCGCCAAGTTTATTTGCAACGCCAGGACGTTATGTTTTAAATTCGGAAATATTTCATTACCTACATAAAATTCCCAAGGGCAAAGGAGGAGAGTTTCAATTAACTGATGCCATCAACGTCATGTTAAAAGATCACCCTTATTACTCCTATTGCTTTGAAGGTGAGAGATTTGATACAGGTAATCCCATTGGCTACATCGATGCTGTTATTGATTTTTCACTAAAAGATTTAAAATATAGAGATGATGTTTTAAAAATTATTACTAACAAATTACAAAAATATGATTTAAATTTATGAAAAATTTTTTAATATTAATTATTTTATTTTCCATTTTGCTAGCACAAAGTGGTGCCTTTGCCTATAGTCCAAATGCAGATGTGCTTTTTAAAAATGTGAATAACCCACTTTATTCTGGCGAAACAACCTCTGCACTTTTTAAAATTAAGAATTTGGGAAAAAATTCTGATGATAGTTCAGCAAATATAACTAATGCAGTTATTTCTGAAAAATGGGCTCAATTAACAATGAGTCGGTTAGAGAAAAAAACATTTTTTACTCAAGCTATTTTTGTTGGTAATCCAATTGGCAATGGACAAAATGGGCAGCTTGCTCACTTTATAAAAACTACTGATTTAATTAATAAAATTCAAAATAATGATAAGCAAACCTATGCTATGAAATTGTTCTACGGAGTGTGTGAATATATATTAGCAAACAATAATGTTATTTTGCTTGAAGTTTTTGATCAGCTTGGAATTAATCTTAAGCGCTCTTCCCAGACGATTAATAGGGATCAATCCCATTTATTAGATCAATATTTACGTTTTGCTAAACGCAGAAAAAAAAATCCTAAATTAACAGAAAAAGATTCGCCTCTATATTCATCGGAATATTCTCAGCAAGTTATTATCAATAAGACTTTGAAGGAATCATTTTATACTAATGATGAAAGGGCGACCTTAGATAGATGGAATGGAAAATTTGTTTGGAAGGTAGAGAAGGCCGGACTAAAAGCTTATTTTGATCAAATATCAAGGCGGATTTATTATTTAGAAATTAAAAATCCTAAAATAAATATTTCCTATGAATTTAGCGGGATTACCATTTTTAATGGTCTGTATAACATGCCACAAAAAATGGCAATTAAACTTGATGACCAGCCTGTGGAAGAAATTGAAATTTCTAGTCCAGAAAATTATAGAGAAAATTCTAACCAGTGGTATACTAGAACAAGTAATCTTGCTCAAAGAGTAAAAAAAGGTGAAAGTCTTGATTTACCATTTTTGCTATTAAAATAATGAATGATAATATTGAAATTCGATCGAGCTTAAATTATAAAATCGCCATAGATATTCCGCTAATTTCTTCTAGTTATACATACTCTTCTGAAAATGAACTTTTTCCTGGAAATATTGTTGAAGTGCCATTTGGTATAAAATCGAAACCAATTCTAGGAGTTGTGGAATCTTCAATTCCTCCAACGAGTGAGATTAGTCCATTTAAAATTAAATCAATTAAAGAAGTATTGCCTTTGCAACTATCGGAAAAAGAATGGGCACTATACCAATGGATGTCGCGCTACTATCACTACTCCCTTGGTAAAATTGTTATTGATTCACTGCCGCCATTAAAATCGAAAATTGTTGAGTGTAAAACCTTAATTGGTGAAAATAAAAAATTTGAAATTCCCCTTAATGATGAATTACAGCAGGTAATTGCTGAATTAAAAAAAAATGTGAGAGATATTTTAGGATTTTCTTCACATCTTATTCACGGTGTGACAGGAAGTGGAAAGGGATTAGCATTACTTGCGCTTATAAAACAACTTATTGAAGAAAATCAATCGGCACTTTTTTTACTTCCAGAAATTAATTTAACTCCTCAATTTAAGAAATTTTTTTCAACATATTTGAATTGTCCAATAGTTGTTTATAATTCTTCTGTAAGTAATAATCAAAAATTAGCAATTTATAATTTATTAAAAAACACCAGTAGTCCCGTGCTCGTTTTAGCAGCTAGAAGTGGGATCTTTCTTGAAATTGCTAATCTTGGTGCCATTATAATTGATGAAGAACATGATCAATCCTACAAACAGGAAGACCGTTGCTCCTTTCACGTAAGAACAGTTGCCTATAAAAAAGCAAAACTTTATGGGGTTCCACTTGTTTTTGCTTCTGCTACACCATCTTTAGAAATTTATCAGGAATTTTATCAAAACAATGCAAGTGCTAGTGGAAAATTTCTTTATCAATTACCCCATAGGTTAAATGAAACCACACTTCCAGTTGTTGAAGTTACGGCACCTGTGAAGGAATCTGAATCAAGTTGGCCAATTAGTGAAGATCTTCTTAAATCCATGGAACATATTATTAATAATAGTGATGATCAAATATTAGTATTAGTTAATAAGTTAGGATTTGCAAAATATTTAACCTGTCCCAATTGTAAACTTCAATTTGATTGTCCAAAGTGTTCAACCCATTTAACCTATTTTAAAAAACGACAAACCTTAGAATGTAAATTTTGTGAATATAATATTTATGCTCCAAAATCATGTCCCAAGTGTGGTTGTCTCGACATTATGCCAAGAGGTTTTGGAACAGAAAAAGTCATGGAGGTTTTGAAAAATAGGTTTGATGAAAAAATTCTTTCTCGATTTGACCGAGATGAAATTAGAACTCCGAAACAAGTAGAAAAAGCTTTAGGAGATTTTGAAAGGGGCATAACGCGCATTCTTATCGGCACCCAAATGTTATCAAAGGGACATAATTTTTTAAAAGTAAAAATGGTTTTAGTTTTGGGAATTGATGCCTACTTGCATTATCCAGATTTTCGAGCTCAGGAAAAAATTTTTCAATTACTGAATCAAGTGATAGGTAGAGCTGGGCGATTTGGTGGAAGCAGTAATGCTTATGTGCAAACAGCACTGACGCCAGAACAATTAGAAATCTATACAGCGCAAAATTTAACTTCATTTTATGAACGTGAATTAATGTTGAGGAAGATGACAGAATTCCCACCATACTCACAGCTTGTGACATTAACATTTAAATCCACAAACAAAGATAAAATGGAAAAATATGTTCAGCTTATTTATAAAAAATTCATTAAAACAATTGATGATAATAAATTTCAAATAAGATTAATGGCCCCTCGAAATACTTTTACTGAAAAAATAAATAACGAATTTGGAATGCTTCTCGTTTTTTTCACTAGTCAGGCTAGCCAACTTCAGCAACTTTTATATTCCTATAGTCGTTTTGAAAAACCAGTATCTGGAGTGACTGCAACTCTAGATGTGGATGCGCAGCACCTTGCCTAAGATTAAAAAAATATTTATTTTCTCCCTAAAAATAGGAGCCACTCCTCAGGGATAAAGAGTGGCCCTAGAAACGAATTGAAAAGCACCTTTCCTAACGATTATTGCCAGAACGGTCAATAGTTAGGAGTAAATGTTTTATAGTGCTTAAAAAAAGCAGTTCCCTGATTAAAAACATCGTTATCGCTTGAATGACTCATAATTGTTTCAATGCCTACTATTTTTTTAATGAGGTGTTGGCCAAATTTTTTTTCAATATGATGTTTAAATTCAGAATTTGTAATTTTATTTCCCAGGATATAAACCTCGTCAGCAGCACTAATGAGTTTTGCTAGTCGATTAAAATACTTTCTCTTGTGTGGGGTCAGGGCATCTTTATTTAAATTTTCTAGGTGAAGTGGTTGATCCTTTTGCACCACCTCTGGAATTTTTGTCCTATTAAACCAGTCAAAAATTCTTGCTTTCGTTGAATCAAGTTTTACAATCATTCTTTTCATATAAAAAACCTCCATGGTCAGAATTGAAATTACATTTGATCAATTCTTTATATGGTTATTTTGTAATGTAATTATGCTCAAATCAATGTTTCCAATTAAGAATCACCATAAGCTGTTAAAAATTTAACCACTTTGTGACATTGCAAACAGTAGACACACACAATGTCAGATCGGTTTAGAAAGGTACTTTATAAAGAGGTGATATTGGTCAGAAATGGCACCTGTACTCAAGTGAGAAATTTTTATGGCGATAAGTTCATGAGGAAAATAGGGAAAGATGCCCAATACCACAAAAACGTTATATTCACAAAAAACCATGGGAATACATTTCAATTTTGTAATGTATATTCTTTTTGTAATTTTATTAGGAGCAGATCTGTCCTTTTCACAAACAGGATCAGTTTGCGAAAACATTGGAAGTGATAAGGGCGTTAAAATTTTAGGGTTTCAAAAATTAACCAAGGGAAGTTTAGATGCCCTGGGTTTTCCTGGACAAGGAATTGAATCCGTTGCGCCTATTTATGAAGGAAGTAGATTAAAATATTTAAATATAAAAATGGCTGGTGACGGAAAGTTGCCTTCCGAATGTGTAAGCATTCTCCAGGCAGTTGATATAGCGGATGTTCGCAAACTTAAAGATGAGCGCTATGTTGATGTAGGTGTGAGGAATTGTAATTCTGCAAAAAATTCTGGAACGGTTTCAAATGTTTTAGATAAAAGTGGGGCTGCCTTTTCTAATATTGATGTTCCCGTAAAAATTGGATCAAAAAGTGGTTGGTTTACGAGAGGTTCACAAAATTCTAACGCCATAAAAGATTTTTTATCACAGACTAGCGGCAATACTTCAATACAGCCAGGCTCAGCGCAGTTTCGATGGCTTGTTACTACTACGGGTTGCATGATTGAGAGTAAAAATTCAAACTTAAATGTGATTGATCCATTAAATTTACAAAAAGAATTAGATTGTTTAAATAAAACAGGTGTTTTGGATTCAGGTAACACTAGTAGTATTAATATTCACAATGTAAAAGCAAGTAAAATAAATATTAATACATCCTATTTTAATTCAGATGCTCCCTTGTGTGTAGTGAAATCTAAAAACGCAAAAGATGTTATAGAAAATACTTTCTTGTATAATACAGATTGGGCACCAGAGAAGATTTTAAAGTCCTGTTTGCAATTTTATACTACTGATCCAAATAAAAGTTCTTCTAATATTGGCAGTGAAATAAAAATTGATGTTGATCGATTAAAAATTGATAGAAAAAATAAAGAAGATCCACTGGTTAAATTTTTAAATTCAACCTGCGATGATTATTTGTCTGACTCACAATTTAATTCCATTATCGCTAATAAGGGAACTGCTCAAGATTTAGAGGCAATTCGTTCTAAGTATGGATTAGGAGATTGTAATGGAACTCCAGGATGTGGAATTCAAGTTTTATCAGATAATCAAGTTGTTGATTTAGGATATAATCTAAGGGCCATTCTTGAAGCTGATGTTGCTAATGCTCCCTGTTCTATTCTTGATGGAGTAAATAGCGAAGTGAAAAAAGTTGCATCTAATTGTAAAAATTCGGCAGGACAAGAACCAGAAAATATCTGTACTGAAGGTAATGATGAATGCGATTTAACTGAAGGAGAATCAAAATCCATTAGTGATTATATAACTGCTTCTGGAGTTTTCACAAATGTTGGAAGTGATAATAAAATTGAATATTTCAAAAAGCAATTATCTGAAGAAGCCCATCGCTATTTAACAGGTCCAGTTACGAATCTTATGGGTATTATAAAATCTGGTAATGAAGAGAAAAAAGAACAATTAAAAAATCACATGGCCAGATTTAAATCATGCGTAGAAGGCGTTACTAAAAATCAAGCCGTAATGATGGCACAAAGTAACGATCCAATAACACAGGCCTATGGAGGTCACTTATTAGCAATGCGTAATTCATATGATGAAATTAATAAAAATTTTGGTTCCTTGACTGGAATTACTTCGACAGGTGAAGAATCATCGCGGATGACAAATGCAAATAATGCAGCGGCCACAAAAATCACTGATATTTATAGAAATAATGCTACATATTACGAAGCCATAAAAGGTAAAAATCCTAGCAGTGCCATTGCAGCAGTTTTACCCGAAGAATGTAAAAATAAAGCAGAAATTTTTTCAAGAGCTCCAAGTGAAGCCTGTATGCTATTACAACTTAAAGGTAAAAGATCAAGTATTAGAGACAATATCGTAGCGGCATACGGAGAATTTCCAAGCAGAAAAGATCCACAAAATAAACGCATGATGGCCGAAGTTGATGCAAAATTTCCTCGCGATAACAAATCAAGTGATATGAAATTACTTAATCATTTAGTAGATGAAGTTTCACAATTATATAATGAAGATTTCGAAAGTGATGAAGAAGCAAAAGGTGATAATCCCCGTCTTGCTTATTTAGCAATGCGAGCTTCTTCAATTATTAATACAAAACTTGGAAAAAACTTTCTCGATTCACACTGTAAAGGTGTGGAAGATGCAATGGCACTATCACCAGATTTTGAAGGTGATGACGAAGAAGATGGCCCACCGCGATTTGCTGGAGGTCCACCGCAGGATCCAATGGGCATGATGAATCCAATGATGCAAATGATGCAGATGATGATGGGCATGATGGGTGGAGGAATGGGTATGGGTGGAGTGAATACTCAATTTGCTCAAGCAGCATTTCAAAATATGAATCAAATGTTTGCAGTGGGTATGAACTCCGCAACAGAGATGACTCGCATCATGATGGATGGACAGCAACAACAGTTTATCACTTTTGCTGGTGCTTTTAATGAAATGCATATGAATTCTGGAATATTACAGAATCAGTCCTTTGGTTTAGGGGCGCAGTTTATGCAGGATATGCTGATTCCTCCTGGATATAATCCAAACGCGAACCCGTTTGCAGGAATGGGGGACGGATGATTTTTAAAAATATTACAAAAAATTTATTAATTTTCATTTTGATAATTTGTAGCTGCGAGGTTTTTTCTCAAACCAATCCCCCTGTGACCGTTAATTGTATTGGGGGATTGGTTAGTTCAGGTCCAGATACTTTGCCATTTCAAATTGATAATTCAACATTTTCATTTTGTCGAAGTTTAAAAGCAGCGAATGCCATAGCCAAAACAATAAGCGGAAATACTATTAGTAATGCAACTAATAAAATGCTTGCATCAAGCTCTGAGCCCGTATACGGAGATATTGGTAGTTGTGTCAAAGCTATAAATAGAAATACAGATCCAAATGCGGAAAGTAATACTTCTCAAATTCAATTAAATCTGAATTTATCTATGGCGTTAGAATCAAGTTCAACATTCGATATGATAGAAAATAAATATTTAAATTTTAACTCTGCAATAAGAGAAAAAATTGATGGATTATGTAAAATACCAAAAAGTAGATGGAACAATCCAGATGACACTGGAATTTATAGACTTATAACTGATATCATGAAATTTAAAAGTTTATATAACAAAAATCATTGCGGAGAAATTGATGTAAGTTCTTTGATTGCTAGTGGAAATAATTTTATCGTTGGTGGAGATAGTAACGGCTATTTAAATTACTCTTCAACTGGAACAAATAATCAGCAAATTAATGCAAATAATGTAATTAGTTTTGTAAATCTTGGCCGTATTGTTGATGAACTTTTGATTAAATTAACAGATAGCACTGCGAGTGGTAGAAGAACATATAACTTGAATGAAATGACTTTTGATCGTAACGGAGACAATGGCAATAGTTTTTTAGATAAATATTGTACGATTAGTTCAAACGTAAACACAGGTCAAAAGGTTAATAGTAGTATTACAACACTTTTAGAAAATCAAGATTTTGCGAGACGTAACGGTGTTGATGGTGGTTCTGCTAATTTATATAATTCTCCGGATTGTGATAATTATAATAAATTTTTAAGTAAATTTAAAAATAATAGAGATCTCTATTGTTCAGTTTTTAAGAAATTAGAAACTGAGGTTGTTGCTGATGGAGTGAGTTGGGATAATAGTGTGTGCAGAGATCAAAATACACAACAAGGTAAAAATTGCGCGAGCAGCTTTTATTTTATGAGAGTAAATCAACAGTTTGTCTCTAGGACAGATTTAAGTTCTGATTCTAGTACAGATGTAAATTATAATGTTATATCTCGTTTAGTTCCAGAACTTCAAAACTACAATGATTTTAACGATCCAAATCAACTTGATTATTATTGTGTTCGAGAACATGCAAAATGCTGGGTGTATGGTTTTGAAGGTTACCAGGCGCCAAGCACTACTACGGTCTCAACTACAACTGGAAATGATTTTTTTAGTTTGCTTTGTGAAAATAAAACACTTCTTGCAAATAATACAAGCAGTATATTAGGAAATAATAGTGGAGTGGTAGCAGGAAATAATGTAGTAGGAAATGGTCAAAATAATTCTGGACTGGTTAGTATTACAACAAATACTGATGGTACTCGAACACTTGTATTTCAAACGCCAAACACAACTCAACCTGGAATAAATAATAATTATCCAAGCCAAAACAACCTAATAGCAAATCACACTAGCGGAAATTCAACTACAGGATATGTTTTAAATCAAAATCCAACGGAAAATGCTTGCCCAGAAATTAATCTAGAAACAGATTTAACGATAGAAAGAAAGAGAATATGTGAATCCATGAAAAATTTTAGATATTCATATAATTCAAAATTTATTAGCCCCAAAGTACCTCTCCGAAATGGAGAATATGTATCCGAATATAACTTACTTTATAATTCAGTTTATGAAATTGTTGAAAATAAATGTAAATCTGTTTCAAGTGGTGTTGCAGGATTTTATGGTTTGTTTGATAATAAAAAAGCATATGATTTGCTTAAAAAATGCACAAGTTCATCGGCATATAACAAAGATGGGCAATATGAACAACTTGTAGCTTTTCTTGGGGGTGATACATTACCTGTAGATAAAGCTGCTGCAAATTCATTGTTAAAAAAACAAATCCTTGCAGATTATTTATACAAATTAAATGTCAGTGATGGAAATATTAGTCAGTTATGTTCTAAAAAACTGGAAGAACTTGCTGCTCTTGCACCTGATATATCAATTGAATCTAAATCATTAAGAAATTGCAAAGCATACAAAGAAGTAATGTCGAGTGCAGATTTTTGTAAGAAATCCTCTGATTTTTTAGAAGCAAATAAAGCATTTTCTCTAAATAGTATAGATAGCAATATTCAAAACTATAAAACTAAAATGGTAGGTGATTTTATTAATAATACCTATAGTTTAAAATTTCCAATTGACTCATCAACAAAAAATCCAAAAGAAATAGAAAAAGTTCAACTTAGCTCAGCAAATGATTATGAATTATTTGAACTGTGGTTAAGAAAGGGAAGTGCGGTTAAGTACTCATATAATTCGAATGATAGAAGAGATATAAATGTTGGTGATACATTGATGTTAAATATGTTAATGCACCAAAGGCTTTCGAGTCCCGATGGTATAAAATTTATTGCTTCAAGGTGTGCTGGTGATGGAAAATCAATGTGGAATGAACCTGGAACAAATGGCTTATATGACCCAGGGACGCAACAAATTCTAGCATCGAATCAACCAACAGGTGCACTAGGTAGTTCTCAAAATACCGGAGTAAATCCTAATGGAAATAATACAGCAGGATCTTCAACACTGGATGAACCGGAATCTTTTTTTTATAAATCAGATTATAAAAATGGAAAAAACGATAGTGTAAGCTATTATGATAAAAATGCAGGTCAATATCTTAATAATGGTAATCAATATAATTATCAAAAGCAGCCAGAGACTTTAAATCCTTGCGTGTATTACGCTACAAATCCTTATCTTTGTCCTACGATTTTTTCTAGTTATGCTAATGTTTTAGTAAATGGTTCAACCACAGTCACAGAAGATTTTGTAAAAAATGTACGAACAACCATAACTAATTGGACCTTTGATGGGCAAAGCGGTGGTACTGCTAAATATGTTAATCCATTTTACCAGGAAAAAGAGACCTAATTAATATATAAAATACTTTATTGAATGATTTGAATATTTTATTAGATCAGGATTTTCACTTAAATATTCTCAAATGGTGATTTTCTTTTTTGAATCAATCAAAAATTAGTGCAAAAATAAAGACTCTTTTTTAAAGCCCTTATAAATATTGTAATATTACACGATAACAAAATTTGCTTTTCGCAATTGATGATTATTAAATTATAATTCTTTATTTATTATAAGTTGTAATTATATTTCTAGATAAAAATTTTGAAAAAAATAGTACATATCTAGAAATTATTTTTTGGAAACAATTTTCCAGGACAATTTGTTTTATCAATATCAGGGTCACCATGATATTTAACTTGTCTAATATTGTATCTAACTCTAAGGTCATTAATTAAATTACTCAAACTTTTTATTTGTAATTCAGATGGTTTTTTTAAATCAAAATTGCCTATAACAACTATGTGGATAGAATTAACATTAAGATTTTTATGGATTGTTTTAATATGATCATTGGTTACGGCTGCGGCCTTAAATTGTAATGATCTGCCTTCATAAATATTATCTGCACTGTTTTCATTGCTAATAATGAAGTTATAAGCAATGTCGCCCATTCCTCTTCCTGCGATCATGGAATGTTTTAATTTGTTTATTGAAAATTTATCAGATGAAAAATCATTGTCTGAATGGTGGATAATAATAAATTTATAACTTAATGATTCCGTTTTTGATTTTGATTCCAGTTTTGAAAGATTTATTGGTTCGGTTTTTGTGAAAAATCCAGGGTTGCTATCATCCCATTCATTTCGCCTATGTATGGATAGTGTGGGTAAAACAAGTGATTTTTGATCTACATATGAAATTGAGTTTTGATTATAATGCACTTGGATTGTTAAAGGCCTTTCCTCGTAATAGGAGGCAATCTCTGCTTTAGTAAAGGCACAATAAGAATCACTTAATTTAACTCCAGATTTTAGAATTCTATTGCTAGAATCAACTTCATAACATTTGTCTTTTATAAAAACAATTTTTTTAGAATCTAACCTTATGCTTCGATTGTTTAAAATTTCATTTTGATGAGGAATATTTTTTGCATCGAGTGTTTCATCAAGTTTATTAGATAAAGTTAAAATTACTTTATTTTTTGTTTCGTTAAAGTAACTACTTATTTTTGAAGGTTCATATTCACAAACAGAATTTATTAAAATTCCCTGCTGAATTATTTTTCTAGAATAGGATTTTGATTTTGCATCGTACTTTGTTTCATATCGATCGCAAAGATTAGTTGGTAAAATGGCGTCATAATAAGAGTATTCATTCTTATAGTTAGAAACATTTGCAGGTTCCACTGAACGGATTTGTGAATATTTTTCTGGAATTATTGTTTTCCCATTAACATCTACTGCCTTATATGTGTTACCAGAAGTTACCATTACAGTGGGACCCGGTAATGAAGCAAAGATAGTGAATTTCTTTCGTTTCTGTTTCACAGTAGCAAGGGTTGGAGAAATCTTGGCGGCACCTTTTGATTCTTCATATCCGAAGGCCATTTCTCCATAGGAAGGTACTTTTAGATTGGGGGGAGAGTTTTGTTGGTTTTGAGATTCCTTTGATTTGAGATTGGCTGAGGTAATAGTTTCTTCTGTATTGATTTCACAATTTCTTAGTTTTTCTTTGATGGTTTGATTTAAATTCTGAGAATTATATTTTCCACCTTTGTATATAAATCTTAAAATGTCGCTTTGAGGTTGATATTGTAAAAGTGCACAATTAGTTTTTTTCCAATAACTTCTTATGGATTTAAATTCTTCGTTTGCATCTGCAAGTGCTCCGAAAGTCATTAACGTATTTTCATTAACATCATATGAGACTTTATTTAATTTATAATGTTCTGCAATTTTTTTTGGTGGGTTTTTTACTTGCCCGCAACCCTTTGAGAGTTTTTCGTTAAAAGTATTTTTTCCTCGAATAATAGACTTGCCAGCTTTGGTCACACCATCAGGTAAATAATCTAAGGCTTTTTTGACATTATATTTAATTCCATCACCACCTTCACATTCCAAATCTAGAGTAACAAGAGTCAGAATGGCCAAATCATCATATTCTTGAGACGATAAATCATAAAGATCCATTAATGTACGTTTTTCATCTTCTAAAGTTTTTGATGCTTTAATCATTAGAGTTGTCGTAGCACCGCTAATAATGATAGGCCTGTATTCAGAACCACTTGAAGCAGGTGTAATATTGTAATCGCTAGAAGAGTGTTTTGAATTATCATTATAATAAAATTTAAGCATATCATTTTTAATGGTAAATTCTCCGCCAGGCTCGTTTGGTAAAACGAGAAGCTGACAATTTTCTAAATATGGTAACATTTTAAGAAAATCATTTTCACTTAAATTAATGGTTCCATTATCAATTACCCTGGGATTTTCTATTGCAGTTTGGTGAATTGAAAAAACAGTTTCTGTTGATTTGGCATTAGAAAGAGGTAAAAAATTGAAATTATACTTTGCATATTTATTTTTATAAAAAGTTTTATCAGACCTATTTTTACCAACATTAAAAATACCGGCCGGAGTTGATGATTCATTTGTTAAATCTAATTTTTCATTTTTCCAACTTAAATTCATATCATTTGGATTAGAGCCAATATGAGCAACAACAGATTCAATTTTGTTGCCATCAATTCCAAATACAGTGATGGTTTTTGATTTTTTATCTAAAACTGAATACTGATTACAATGATAATTTCCCGCTAGTGGTGACTTAAAATATGCTTTAATTTTTTCTAAATTATTTGCTTTAGAATTAATATTATTTGTTTCACTTGCATAAGTTGTATTGTTTTCATAATTGATTCCATATTGATCATCAATGGCCACAGGCATAATGTTTAATTTTGGACCTGCTTCAAGAGGAGAAATTACCTCATTAGTTCTCGACTGATAAACTACTAAAGGTTGTATTTTACCATCTGTGCCTACAGAAAATACTGTTTCATTATCACTATTAATGACTAGCCTCTGCGGAGTTGAATATTTTTTGTTATCAACAGGTGGATTTTCAAAAGTTATATCAACAGATTGATCCTTTATTTTTTTTAAATTTTCCGTGTTTTTATTTATTTCAGATTTTGTATTTTCGATTTTTGTTGGGTCAATTTGAGAACCGTTGGATTCTAATTGTTTACCCTCCTTTGTTTTGGATGAAATTAAATATTCATTATGTGTCTTCATTGCTTGAGATAAATCATTTTCTGCAAGATTTGTATGATTTTCAGCCTCTGCATTGTTATATCCTATGACTTCTGCAACTTCTTTTGCTTTTAATATTCCGATGTCATTTGCAAGTTTTATATTTTCTTGATTGGAAGCAATATACTGCTTAGATAAATCGACGTGAGCTTGCGCTGAGGCGACTTGTTTTTCATATTGATAATAAAGAGAAATTGGATTTTTAAGATCAGGATGTTTAGTTTTTTTGCTACAATTATTAAATGAAATCGGATTATTGCCGTATTTACTAACAAGCATGAAATTGGCAGAATTATTTGTTGGAACTTTAAGCTCTCCCTTGTCAAAAGAGCAAAATCTTTCAGTATTTTTTTCAAGATCATCAGTACCATGATCAAGTTGGATTTTGGTTTTATTTTTTGCATTAATGAGATTGTTTGTAATGTGAATTGATCCTGTGATGTTATTTTTCTGAAAATAATTATCGATTTCTTCTTCTTTTAAATTTCGAAATTCGGATTTTTGTCCTTGAAACATTTGCTGAAATTTTTTTGGATCTGGTAATTGGTCAAAATAAACTACATAATATTCCTCAGATTCGGATAAATGGTTCAGATCAATTGTTGGCATTTTATCATCGCCAAAACCTAAATAACAATTGGCTCGAACACCCTTATAGAGCATATATTCTTTCTTGATTTCGATATTTGGGTTTGAAAGTGATGAAATTTTATTATTTTTAAAATCATAATTTGAAGGATTGATTTCAAATGAATTAAAAACTGAATATAAACTTGGAAGAATTCCATTAAAAGGTAAGCATTCTTTATCTTCGCCGAATATTTTTATACAGCTTTTATTATTTTTCATAACATCGAGGTATTGTTCTTGAAAGCGTTTATCAACCTCTTCAAAACTAATAAGACCATCACTGTTAATGTCTAAGCTTAAATTTTTCTTAGCATTTAATCCAATTTGATTTGATTTAGATGCTTTACCTGAAGTTATTTGATTTTGTAATTGGCGAAACAATGAGAGATCTTCAAGTTTTAAATTTTGTCTTTTTAAAATATCTCGATCGTATTCTGTAGCCACTAATAATCTTGCTTTATCAGTCGAGGGATCATTAATGTATAGATCATGCATAAGATTTATTGTCTTAGAATCAATTTCTTTTAGGCCGTATGAATCCCATTCTTTTTGAAAATCTTCAGGATTCTTGCCAGAATTGGCCATTGCATCCCTATAAAGATTGCTATTTTTATCTTTCATAAGAACAACAATTAAGTCGACGAAGTTTGCTAATTCATCATTTTGTAAATGTTTAGGACTTGATAGATTTGACAGGGCTTCAAATTGTTTTAAATATTTAGAATTTTCAGATTTTTGGAAAATTTTAATATCATTTTTTAATGATTTAATTTTATCTTGAACCGAAAACTTAGAGTTAGAATATGAATTTAGAGTAAATAGGTTCATTGTATAGAGAAATCGATATTTTGACATATCAGAATGAAGCGCCAAAAAAACAGGTGTAAATTCCTTGATGTAATTTGCAATTGCCTCATTACAGGAAGGTGTAATAATTTTTTCAAGGCCATCATCTTGTGTATGAACTTTGTTTTGAAATATGAATAAAACTAAAAAGAAAAATAGATTCAATATAAATTTTTCTTTAATAGAAGTTAAAATTAAATAGAGTTTAGTTGCGATCATTTTTTAATTCAAAAACCTGATAACTCATAGTATTTATCGGAATTTAGGGATTTTAAAATGAATGAAAAGATTAATGGACTATTTTACTTTGGAATTTTTTAGTCACTCATGGTGAAAATTAAAAGGTAGAGAGACATATTGGGATTTTGCATCGATAAGTTATTGTAAGGCTTAGGGTAAAAGCTGCCTCTTCGGACTATTTATCAAAAATAATTCTTTGATTAGAGTCAGCGGAAGGTTCTATTTTTAAAACTGGTGATCTGGGTGAAAATGAATTGCCCATTTTTCAAGATGAGTGTTCGCAGGTTACTAGTTTAATAAACAGCTAATTTAATTTTAATTATCTTGTAATTGCCTAGAATTTTCTTCTGTATAAAAATTATAATTTGAAATTTATATATTTCGAATGTTACTTTTAAAATCTGGCAAATATTCAATCAATAATTTTCGATAATTTGCATTATAATTTGATCCTAGATTAGAAATAATTTCATCTATGGCCTGCTCCTTTGTGCTTTGATCTTTTAAGTTTGCCAGTATTGATAAACCAATGATGACAGAAAGGTCGCTGTCAGCTACAGTTGCATCATTATTAAAAGCCAATAGGTTTTTTGAAAAACGTGCCACTATCAATTGACTTTTTTGTTGATCATTTAAATCTAAAAGATTCATGGTGTTTAATAAAAAAAGTGATAAGTCATCGCTCTTAATGCTTGGGTCACTAAGAATTTTAGCAAAAGATTCAGTCACAAGACTAGTGTCATGATTTAAAATCTCGAAAAATTTATCCCGCCTTTTTATATTTTGTAAATTGAATACTGGCATGTCCTGTTGAAATTCTGCGAGATCATAGACCGCTTTAATTTGTTTTTTAGTAAGGACTGATTCATTGAATTTTATTTTTATTATTTTAAATTCTTTAGTTTCATCCATTTGAGTAATGCTCGTATTGCTTGTTGTACTACTGATTGATCTATTTTGAATTTTATATTCGGGATTGATAATGTTCGAAGGACTATATGAATTTTTCTGAAATTGAATAACATTGCTAGTTTTTTGATTAGTGATAATAAAGATTATAAACAAAGTTGCGACAGTTATGAATATATAAAATTTCTTTTTCAAGCTTCAACCTCTTGTTTAAAAATGATTAAACTCTCTAAAGTTAAATTTTAGTCTAATGGTTATTGAAGGCAAGATGCCTCTATTTATTGGCGATGTTTGAATAGAGATACAATCAGTTAAGATTTTGAATTTAGATGTTTCTTTATTTGTTATTAAAATTTTTTATTATTGCAACGATATCATTTAAAATGTTGGAACAATTTTTTTAATATTTAAATCTAGGTGGTTCAATGAGAGTTAATATAAAAGTGTATGCTACTTTTTATATTTTATTTGTTCTTTCTGGGAATACATTTGCGTTGGATTCAAGATGTCAATCAGAAGCGCGTTGTTTTTATTCATCAATTATTGCAAGATCGCAAAACAATAGTGAATTAGCAAAGCATATAGGAGAACAATTAAAGATATCGGACTATAAAGATGGTGGTATATGTGCTCCAGTTGCTGCTTCGATGATGCTTGAAGGATTGCTGCAAGAAAAAAATAAAAATACTGTATTAAACAATGAATTTCTCGAAGGTTATTTAAATAGAAATTGGTATGAAAATGTTTATCTGATCGGAAAAGATTCAAAAACAAGATTTGAAAAAGGTGGAACACTCCCGCTATTTACTTTTAGATCCTTCAAAAAATATTTTGAAAAAACTAAAGCTGAAAAATTTTTAAAAATAGAAGGAGATTCATTGTTGCTTCGTAGGCCAAAGAAAACAAATAAATCCTTTATATCTGATATTAAAAAAAATAAAACGGCATTTTTATTTTCCTTAAATCCTCATACTCGAAGAGAAAAAAAGTTTCTAGGAGTTAAAAATGTTTGGTATGAAATGGATTTAGCAAGTTCTCACACTTTGACCATTAAGGGTTTTGAAGGTGATAAATTATATATTCAAGATCCATGGGGATATGCTTATTTTGCAAAAGCTAATCGTAAAAAATTTAAAACATTTAGATTAGGAATTGGAAAGCAGCATACGGTTTTTGAACCTGTAGCAAATACTGGTTATATGGGAAAGTATTTTGATAAAGAGAAGTTTCGCTTGGTCTTAGAAGATTATATTAGTGTGGCACTCGATTAAGTTTTAGAATTAATAATTGAATTTCTATTGGTGGTGACATCTAAAATCAGATGAAAGTATTCAACGTTGGATAAATTAAAATCTAAAAGTAAGCTAGTTTTAATTCTCGCACACATTAATGTTTAACTTTAATATGTGCAAGTATGGGGTATCAAAGAGAAATATCCTCAAAGCTAACAAAATTAATTACTCAGTTAAGAACGATTAGTTAATAAATCAGATCGTTGTAAATGCAATTTTACTACCAGATGATGTTCCATAAATGTTAGTTCCCTTAGGAAGTGGTAAATAACCATTTTCAGAAGGAGTTGAATTCTTATTATAAAAATCCTCAACTTTAAAAGCATTGTTATATATGCTAATTTCCGTATCTCCTTTAATATATAAAAGTAAAGTAGGAAAATTATCACAAACAATTGGATACAGACTATGTTTCAATTGATTGGAATCCCTGATGTAGCCTGTAAGCTTACATTGTCCTGCAAAAGCGGAAATAGAAATCAAAATTAACAAACTAGATATTACCTTTTTCATAATTCTCCTTTATATCCTTAAACATCAACGTTAAGGAAAAATTATTTGATAATTTATTATTACATTTATTCGCCGGCTTTTTTTAAAAAAACCCACATTCTATAAATATTGTAAATATAACCGTTGGATCAAGTACTATCTATACATTTCTTAGATTAAATTTAAAAAAGACTTTTAAAATTATAATTAAATTAGAAATATTTTAGTCAGTAGTTTGTGTCTAATAAATTTGAATTCTAAACTTTACGGTGCTTTATAGTGTAACAATTTTTTGCAGTTGGTTTTTGTATGTCTTCGCAATAAATAAATTCAACGACACTATCACTTTTATCTAATGAATTAATAATGATGGGTTGATCATCAACGCAAGGTGTTCCATTAATATCTTGAGATTCGCCCACAACCCAATTTGATCGATTACAGCTCTGGATTTGGTTAAAATAATCATTTAGTTTAGAATCATGAGTTGTGAGCGTGGCTTGATTTATAGTTGCAAATAACATATTTCCACTTGTGGAAAATTGGAAGGTCCCACTTTCAGTGAGTGTGTATAGTTTGTTAAAACAATCTTTATCAGAGTATGTATAGCCAAGATAGGTATAGCTTTTTTTATCATAGTTAAACTGTACTTTTTCTTCAACATATAGCGTTTCATTTTTAATTTTTATTGACTGACAGTTGGCCTTAAAAGTATCTGGAGCAGGGTTTGAGTCAGCATCATTAACAGCAAGATCTATATGAAGGCCCTGGGCATTTTTAATTTTATTTTTAATTGTTGTATCAGGAGAATCTGAACTGCTTTTTCCACAGGAAAAAAGAGATAACATTAATGAAACTGTAGAAGTTAGTAGAAGAATTTTTTTTGCCATAATCATAATAAATCCTAAGGTCGAATTTTAAGAACATTTACAGTGTTGAATTAAATTTGTAAAAAGATTAGTAGTGTCAAATGTAAAAAATACATGAAGCTGATTTTTTAAGCCTCATGTATTTTAAAAACTTAATATTTTATATATATTTATATTCAAAAATTATAACAATCTCAATTTAACTTTACCGCTATTTTTTTTGATTTTCATACTATCAAGCTTACAAGGGTCATAATCATATTTAAAGACAACTTTTTTACGGTGATCACAGTTATAGATTCTTGTGTAAGAAGATTTTTTTACTCTTTTAAGTTCACATTTTAATTTTTTTGCATCTTCAATTTCTCTAATTCTTGCATCAGCAAGATCACTGGCCATTAATTCAAATTTATCATGATTAGCAGTTTCACATACTTTTTTTGTAAGAGATGAACCTGCGCTTACTGAGTTAGTTAATCCACGAATTTTTTCAGCAAGAGGTTTTGCAGAAACAAAATTAAAAGCCAAAAGATTGAGAAGTAAAAGTCCGCATGTTAGTTTTTTCATAGATTCTCCTAGTTTAAGTAAAAAAATATATTACAAAATCACAATTCATTTTTAGAATGTGACAATTTTAGGGTTGCTCTATTTTTAGCTTAAGTGATCTTTTGAAAAATGAATTAAAGACTGGTAAAAAAGATGCATATGTCTATTTTTAGAACAAAAAAGTGAAATGTTGATCGATCTGATAAAAAATCATATGTTTATCAGATCAATCATTTAAAATAAAAGATGAAGAGTATTAAAATTTTAAGTCAATTTTTAAACCAGTTGCAAATTGATTAGCGGTACTGTTTTCATTTCCAGTATTTGTAAAAGCATAGTAATCACCCACCATATAGTAAGCAAAAACGCCTGTAAGAGTTAAATTGGGATTCCATTGGTAGTCAAAAGTCGTATCAAATTCGTGTCCTAAGTCATCCTTTTGATTTGCAGCTCCAAGAAAATGATAACCTCTTTCATGATTAAAGGATCTGCTGCCGTTTGAAGCAACTGTATTTGCTTTTGCATAGATCCATGCAAAATTCCAGCTCCATAATCCAGTTTTATAGTTGGCATTAAATTTTAAATATTTCGTATTTGTCATGCTTGATTCAAATAAATTTTCATTTGAATTTGTAATGGCATTTAAATTATAACGAAACATAATTTCTGCAATTTGGTAATTTGGGTGAAGAGATAGTGCAGTAAATTTATCACGTGCCCCCTTATCACCTGAAAGAGTTCCTAGATTTGCTCCTAGTTTCCACCTTTCATTAAATTCATAGGATGTTTCAATGACGACACCAGATTCTTTAAGGTCAGTATTAGATCCATTGACATTTCCTAATGAGCCAGTAACGTAGGGAACTTCTAGGCCAATAAAGAAATTTCCAAAATATCTGCTAATAAATAAATCTAAAAGTTTTGCATCACTATTTTCAATTGTTGTTGGTGTTCCGTTAGGTGCATCATCAGGTTTCGCTGAATAAATTGAACTTCCATTGGTTTTTCTTTTTCCAAGATATAGTCCCATTTTCATGTCTTTATCTGGATTGTCATATAATAACCCTATGGAAACATCTTTGATTTCACCATCGTGAGTTAGATTATCGTTTACTGAAATATTAGACCAACTTGGAATAATGTAGAGTTTTCCCAAACTAAAGATGGCTTCGAAACCTTCGTAATAAGTAAAAAATCTATCCCAAGCCTTCTCACCACTATTTACCATGGCTCCAAGTCCCCAGTTTTTGGCAAATCTTCCAACTTTATAGGTAGCAGTTTCGGAGTAGAGTTCCATGTAAAGTTGCTGAACGTTTAAATTATTTTTTTCATTTTGATTTGCTGTCGTATGGTAAAAATGAGTTTGGCCCATTCCAGAATTTTGTCCAACGTATCCACCTTCGCCAATTTTTCCACCACGACCATTGCCAGTTGTAACTTCACTTTTTACAGTGACATGATCATTGATGATCATACTGGGTTGAAGTTTAAATAGGTAAGTTTGCACATAACCATTTTTACCTTCACCAGTTACTTGCTGAGAACCATTGCGATCAACACTTGTATTAGCATCCGTTCGTCGATAGTTTGTTAATCGAATCAAGTCAAAGCCAAGCTCTCCATTAAAATCCATGGGAACAGCTTCAGCAAAAATTGGACCTAGAGTGAGAATAAGCATTAATAAAAATAAGTTTAAACTTTTCAATGGATTCTCCTTGAGCGAATTTTTCATTTATACGATGATACTGAAATCTATATGAAAAAGACCATCCAATATTTCCAATATTTAAGAAAAGGTACGAAATGGATTACAACAATCCTCGCCCTGCTCATTTTATTAGTTTTGGTCGTTCTTTTTACCTATTGGAGAGAGTTTAGTTCTATTAAACAAACCTACCAAGAGAAATTAATTCATAATTCTGAAGATATGACAGGACGTGAAAAATTTGTTCTTGTTGCTAACTCAATTATTAAAAAGAGTGATCTTTCCATTCTCTATCCTTATTTAGAAATTCCAAGAGAATTTAAGGATTGGTGGGAGGAGCAGGAAAAAATCGGTCAATTCAAAAAATTATCCTCAGATCGATTCAAAGTTCAAGAATCCATAGAATTTGAATTTTCTAGAGTCAATGATTGTCCCTTGCCTCATTGCTACCAGTGGAGAATTCCTTTTTTTGATATTCCTTCACACCTCTGGCGGGGACTCATGGGGATTGAGGACGAGAGATTCTTAAATCACAAGGGAGTTGATGCCATATCTCTTTTGAGGGCGCTTCTTGTTGATATTAAAGAAATGAGACTGGCCCAGGGGGGATCAACGATCACCCAACAATTAGTAAGACATTTATTTTTAACTAATGAAAAAAGTTTTTTACGAAAGTTTAAAGAAATACTTTTTTCCCTCTTTTTAGAATCAGATTTAAGTAAAGATGAAATTTTACAGATTTATTTTAATGAAGTTTTTTGGGGCTCAGTGGGGGGAGTAAAAATTGAGGGAATAAACGCTGCTTCAATTATTTATTTTAATAAAAAACCCAAGGATTTAACTTCCTACGAAGCATCCATGCTCGTGTCTATGCTCAAGGGTCCAAATTTTTATAGTTTTCGAAGCCCCGAAAGATTAAAGGCTAGATCAGAATTAGTTTTTAAAAAATTAAAAGAAATGATGCTTGTTAACTCCAAAGACCTTCCCTGGAGTGATGTGGAATGGAAGGATTGGACAAAATTACTCAATAAGAAATCTAATGAAACAAGCTGGAAAGTAGTTATTGAAATTATGCGACTATCTAAATCACACCTAAATTTTTTTGAAGAATTTCAGCTCGCAAAAGGCGGGGAATTAATTTTACAGGAAATGAAATCAAAACCACTTTTACAAAAGAAAGATCTCTCTTTTAAGATTTTAGTTGAAGATTTGAGTTGTGTTTACGGGCAAGGACAAAAGACTTTGATGCCAAATTCCTGTGGAAAACCATTTTTTTATTATTCAAAAGTTGAAAGAGATTGGTCCAAATCTCAGTTGGAGGAAAAACATCAAGTGGGCAGTTTACTAAAACCCATTTTATATAGAATTTTTGTGAAAAATGGAAAAAATTTTGATGATCTTGTTTCCCAAGAAGAATTTTCTTTAAAACTTATATCTGGGCAATGGACTCCCAAGGAAAGTAAAAAAGATCAAGCTTTAGGCGAAATTACACTGAAAGAAGCACTACAAAAATCTAGAAATATCCCAGTTATTAGACTTGCTGATGAAATGGGATTTAAAAAATTAGAAGGTGAACTCACCACTTTTATTCCAACTTTACAACTTCCTCTCGCACAGTATCCCGCTCAACTTTTGGGTTCAATTGAATTAACTCTACCTCAGGTAATAGAAGGTTATGAAAAATTTATTCATGAGGAATGTGATGATTTATTGCAGGAAAAAATTAATGATAAAACTTCAGTGATTCAAGCACTTATGGACCATAAAAATACAACCATAGGTCAAGTGATTTCAGAGGAAGCTTCTCAATGGAGTTTTTTTGGAAAAACCGGAACTTCAAATAATGGCAATGATAATTGGTTTACTTGGTTTGATGGAAAATATTTAGGTACGATTTGGTTTGGGAATGAATCCAAGGAAAGTGACTATTCTTTGACACTTTCTGGAGCTTGGTCTTCTTATAAGATTTTAGAAAATCTTCTCTTAAATGGAGGGAAAGCAAAAAAATCTCTCGATTGCGAAGTTTTTCGGCCAACTTTTCAAGAAGTCGCTCCTCCGGCCACTTTTACACCTAGTCAAGAAGAGTCGCTCTGATATAAACTGTCCTCTCACAATATTTTCGGGGCAATATTTTTTGCAGTATTTTTTGGGGCGTCGTCAAGTGGTAAGACAGCAGATTTTGATTCTGCCATGCGTAGGTTCGATCCCTACCGCCCCAACCATCTCTTAATTTGATATTATAATTATTTAATAATTAAATAACTAAAATTAAAATATAATAAGAAAATAGACCTAATCCATTAGCAAACGAGTATTTTGTGAGACGAATTGTCCTAGTTTCTGGAACTTCTAATCTTGAACTATCTCGAAGAATAGCCAAAATTTTAGATGTTCCTCTGGTAGATCCTCAAATTAGAAAATTTGCCAATGGTGAAATTCACTGTCAGATCGAAAAAAATGTTCGAGGGGCAGACGTCTTTGTCATTCAAAGTTTAACAAATCCCGTTAACGATAACATCATGGAACTTCTCATTATTCTCGATGCGATTAAGCGATCATCTTCATCGTCGCTAACGGCAGTTATTCCCCATTACGGTTATTCACGGCAAGATAGAAAAGTCAGTCCGAGAACTCCAATTACGGCAAAATTAGTGGCCGATCTTCTTACCACTGCTGGTTCAACTAGGGTAATGACTATGGATTTACACGCAGGCCAGATTCAGGGATTTTTTAATATTCCCTTTGATAATATTTTACCAATTCCTATTATGCTCGAATATATTCAGGAATTAAATTTAGGAAGTGATGCAGTTTTTGTATCTCCAGATTCTGGTGGTGTAGAGAGGGTAAGAGAATATGCAAAAAAATTTAAATGCGATATTGCCCTTATTGATAAACGAAGAGTCGCTCCCAATGTGGCCAAGGCCTATAGAGTGGTTGGAGAAGTGAAGGGGAAGGACGTTATTATTTTTGATGATATGATTGATACTGCAGGAACTTTAGTGGAAGCAGCTCGAGTTTTAAAACAGGAAGGTTGTGGAGTTATTAGGGCCTTTGCTACACACGGTGTTTTTAGTGCACCAGCGCTAGAGCGAATTTCTCAGTGTGAGGAATTAGATTCAGTTATTGTTACTGATACGGTTCCAGTGATCAAAGAAGTTAAGGCCATTACAAAGATTAAAATTTTAAGCGTGGCAGATTTACTCGCTAAGGCCATTCACCGAACCTATAATCACGATTCAGTTAGTTCACTTTTTGTCTAAAAATACTAAATAATTATGACAAAATTTCAAGCATTGCAGTTAGTAGTTGGTCTTGGAAATCCTGGCAGTAAATACCACAAAAATCGTCATAATATTGGACAGCTTTTTCTTGAATGGTGGGAAAAATCAAGAATGCTCAATTGGCAGCAGAAATATAAGGGAGCTTGGGCACAGAGTGATGGTATTCATTTTCTTGCACCGCAAACCTTCATGAATTTAAGTGGTGAGAGTGTGGTACCGTTAGTTCAGTTCTTTAAATTAGAATATTATAATATGATTGTGCTTCACGACGAGCTTGATCTTCCACTGGGACAAATTGAATTTAAGATGGGTGGAGGATTAGCTGGACATAATGGCCTGAAATCCATTGCGGGTTTAAGTGGAACCCAGGATTTTTTACGACTAAGAATGGGGATTGGCAGACCAGTCTATGGTGATGTATCGTCCTGGGTGCTTGGAAATTTTACTAGTGATGAAATGATTATATTAGAAAAAGTTTTCATTTTTACAGGTGAAGCACTGGCACAACTAATGAATGGAGTAGCACTAAGTTCATTGCAAACAAAATATAATAAAAAAGTAATATCTTAATATTTAATGAGGAGTTATTGTGGGTTTAAATTGTGGAATTGTAGGATTACCAAATGTGGGGAAATCTACTATTTTTTCGGCGCTCACTTCAGCACCCGCAGAAGCGGCCAACTACCCATTTTGTACAATCGAACCAAATATTGGTGTCGTTGCCGTACAAGATCCTCGAATGAAACAGATATCAAGTTATGTGAAACCACAAAAACAAATTCCTTCCTTTGTGGAATTTGTGGATATTGCAGGACTTGTAAAAGGTGCTAGTAAAGGTGAAGGATTAGGAAACCAATTCTTGGGGCATATTAGGCAGGTGGGAGCTATTGTTCACGTAGTGAGATGTTTTGATAACACCGATATTATTCACGTGAATGGAAAAATTGATCCATTAAGTGATATTGAAACAATTAATATTGAACTCTGTTTAGCAGATTTAGAAGTCGTTCAAAAACGCCAACAAAATATTGATAAATTAATTAAATCCGTGGATAAAAAAGTTTCAGAAAGAGCAAAAATTTCAAAACCACTTTTAGATACAATTTCAGCTGCGCTTTCAGATGGAAGATCTGCAAGATCAATTTCATTTGATGAAGTGGAATTGGAAGCATTGGCCGATTTACAATTAATCACCATGAAAAAGGTATTATATTGTTGTAATGTTGATGAGAACTCATTAGCAGGAAATGAGTATACAAAACTAGTTAGTGAGTTTGCTAAAAAGGAAAATTCTGAAGTTATTATCATTTGTGGATCATTAGAATCTGAAATTGCTGCTCTTGAAACTCAAGCTGAGCGCGATGAGTTTTTACAAAGTGCTGGAATTGAAGAATCTGGCCTATCAAAGCTTATTAGATCAGGTCATCATCTTTTGGAATTAAAAACTTATTTTACTGCTGGTGAAAAAGAAGTGCGGGCTTGGACGTTTATTGCTGGTACAAAAGCTCCCCAGGCTGCTGCTATCATTCATACAGATTTTGAACGCGGATTTATTAAAGCAGAAGTTTATAATTGTAATGATTTGTTTCAGTATGGCAGCGAACAAAAAGTTAAGGAAGCTGGTAAATTTCGAGTGGAAGGAAAAGAATATGTAGTGCAGGATGGCGACATAATGCATTTTAGATTCAACGTTTAATGTTTCAATAAAAAAGTAACTTTATTATTTTGAATTTATTTTAGATTCTTTAACAATCTGAGATTGTTATTTGATTTTAAAATGTATCTCAATCGCCTCTTCATTAATGTTTTGCCAAAATTCACTTCTAATATTTTTCACTTCAGAAATAATGACATTGCTCATAAATTTATGATTTTTGTAAGCATCTTGCCATTCTTTCGCAATGGGTTGAATCGTTCTAATTATTAATTCATTATTTTTTAGAAGGTAATTTTGGATTTTTTGAATTTGTTGTTCTGTAGAAAAAGATTGAATGTGATTTGCGCTAAAAATGTTTTTATTAGAAATAGTTAATTCAGCAGCACCAGGAAAGATTGTCCATATTTTAACCTTAGGATTTTTTGGAATTTCAACAAGTGGCCACATGCTATAAAATTTTCCACCCCACTCTAGACGTTTAGAGTAGTCCACGTTTAAGCAACCATATATAAGTGGAATCTGTGACGAAAATGTTAAAAGAATGCAAATTGCTGCGGGATAAAATTTATTCGTGAACTTTGAGTTTAGGAATGATGCATATAGGTTTGTGTTAAATATGACAGCGAGAAAAAGCAGTAGAGGGAGTAAGTGTATGATCCTATAATCAGTAGAAGTGGCAACAAAAATTTGAAGAAAAACAAGAGCAAATATTGATACAAGTATAGGTCTAATTTTTTTTACATAAAAAATACCTGCTAAAGCTAAAATAGAAAAAAAATTGATAGATGCGAAAGGAGGTGGCCCTTGGAATGATCGAAGTAGAATTAAATTTAAATGTAAACCATCCCACAAATTTTCTTTAATTTGTAAAATTCGATTAATGGAAAAATTAAACCACCCTTCCGCATTAATTCTATTTAGAAAATTCGTTTGAAATATATAGAGTTCGCGTCCATTAAAAATATCTTTGAATCCCAGAGAGAAACCAACAAATATTAATATTGAAGGCAAAATACCAAAAAATAATGGTAAAGAAATTTTTTTATGATGATAAATCATCCAAAAAATAAAAATAAAACACAAAAATTTTGTTGATGGGGAAATAAAAAGACCTGAAGAAATAAAAAAACCAGAAAAAAAAGGGTAAAAATAATCAAGGTTCTTTTGGACCACAAATCTCATTAAAATGATTAAGCTGCCAAGTGTATATATAATATTCCACTGATACATGTCAGCACATGTAGCGCCGAGAAAAACATAGGGGCAAAATGAAGTGACAAGGGCCATCGCGATTATAAAACGATTATTTTCAATATTTAGGATTTTGATCTTTTCTTGATCAATTAGAAAAAAGTAATGATAAATTAAACTACAAAATAAAAAGCTAGATAGAGTTTGAATAATTAAAAAGTAGTAATGAATTTTATAATAGCTAAATATAAACATGAAAAGGGACTCAATGCACATGACAAACGAAACCCTTCCCCAATATAAGGGAGTAAATAGTGAGAAAGGTAGATCTCCATCTTTTATCATTTTTGCGATAGAAAGAGCATACATACCATCATTTTCTACTGCTAGAAAATGCCATGGACCGTTTTCCCATAATTGATGAAATAAAAAAGAACCAACAAATGTGAAAAGCAAGGTAAGTATTTGGAATTTTTTTGGTAAAATATTATTTAAAGTAGTTATTTTTAATGAATATAAAACTAATGCAATATAACAAATGGATCCCATGGCAACAATTTGATTATATCGAATTCCAAATTTCGAAAGTATTGCACTTAGAAAACAGATGATCAAAAATATTAAATATAATATTACTTTTAGTTTATGAAATTTAAGCCACTTTAGAATTGATATAGGTTTCTTCTCCATATTCATCATCTGAATTTATCGACCATAAAGAAAGATGCTTTTGGCCACAAATTTTTTGTGCTGTTTTAATTCCCATAAGAAGAGAATGATCTTGGTTATTGTATTTGAATGAGCCTGCTCTACCTATAGAAAATACATTTTTATAACTATCAATACATTTTATTAATTTTTCAAGATCTTCCTCATATCCTGGTCCATAAACAGGGTAGCTCTTATCAAGTTTCAAAACATGAAAATTAAGAATTTTATGTCCCTTAGTTACAGGCCACAATTCAAGATCAGATTTAGCAATATTAAATATTGATTGATCCTCAGCGTTCCAAAGAATGTCTGTATTATTGCACCAGTATTCCAAACATAAAATTGTTGAGCTAAATTCTGAATTCAATTCAATTTTCCAATTTGAAAAATTAGTTACCCTTCCTGTTTTGAGTTGCTTGTCATTTATGTAAATCCATTGATCATCAAATAATTTCTTTACATTAATTTCGACATAAACCAATATTGTATTACGATAATGTAATTTTAAGTTACTATTGTTTAATTCAGTAACTGGTAGTTTAACTAAGTGTTTATAGAGAAGAGTAATTGGCATAGTAGAAACAATAAGATCAAAATTATGCCAATTTCCTCTGTCTTTTATTCTACAATTATTTGAATCTATGATTAAATCCTCGATGTCGCAGTTGAAATGAAATTTTGCACCATCAACCATAAGGTCATTTTTTATCTGCTCGTAAAATGACCCATTTCCATTTCTGTGATAGGTAAAAACGTTAGTTATTGATCTGTGGTTATTCCTTGAAAAATTGAAAGCACTTTTCAATGCCTCACCAAGAGAGAATTTTTTAATTCTTTGAATGGCGAATTTGACATCTAATTCTGCTCCTGAAATTCCCCATAGCTTTTGAGTGTAATCTTTAAAGAATATATTATATAATTTTTTTCCAAAATGAAACTCAACCCAGTTTTCAAAAGTGTTTAGATGCTTTGGTGGAAATATTTTTATTAAAAAATATGATAATATTACTTGAATAGATTCTCTTAGGCCAAGATTGGCGAGTGCGTTAAATGCTGTAAGAGGGTAATTAAAAAACTTATTATTATAATAGATTCTAGTTTTTCGATTAATTAGTACTTTTTGATTTCCCAGTACTTTTTCCCACAACTCACTAACTTCTGGATACTTTGTAAAAAAACGATGTGGTCCGTAATCAACGGATCTTCCCCAAAGGAGAAAGCTTCCTGCCATACCACCAACAGAGGAATTTTTTTCAAAAATCTCTATTTGAAAATTAGGGTTGTTTTTTAATGAGTAAGCACAGGCTAGTCCAGCTGGTCCTGCGCCAATTATTGCAACCTTCTTTCTCAATTTTTTATCCTAATTAAGAATATTTTTAAACTTGTATACAAATAATAACATAAGAATTTTTTTTAATATTCGGATTTCTCATCACAGGTGTCATTTGGTTTAGATTTTATTGGATTATAGTTAATAAAGAAGAATGGTTTTTTACAATTTTTTTATTAGTGGATGAAGGATTTGTTTTTAACACGTTACTAACGGTGCTAGCATTATCTGAATCTTTACTTTTACTGTCTGGTTTGTTTGTTTCTTCAATTGCAGGATCAAGTCCAGGGATGAATCCTGTTCCATTAATGGAATCACCACGTACAAGTTTATAAAAAAACATATTACGAATTATTAATTTTACATAATTTCGCGTTTCAGCATAGGGGATTGATTCAATGTTATGCAAAAAGGAGTCGTATTTAAAATAGGATTTTTGCCAGGAATTGACCTTGTGATCTCCAGCATTATAAGCAGCGAGTGTAAATATAAGGTTATTGTTATATTTTTTTAAAAGTTTATCTAAATATTTTGTTCCAAGTCCTACGTTAAGTTTTGGATCAGAAATACTTTGGCTGGCAATAGATCTATCAAGGGCTTTTGCAGTGTAGGGCATAAGTTGCATAAGTCCAAGAGCTCCAACTTGTGAACGAGCGTTTGGATTAAATCCAGATTCCTGGCGGATAAGTGAATAAAGTAAAATGTGATCGATATCATGTTTTTCACTGGCAATGAGATCTTGAAATGGCATCGGGAAGAGGCTGTTGAGAAAATAATAATCGACTTTAATTTGTCCTAACTGAATTGCTGAAGACATTAACCTAAATGTAGATAAAAATCCCTTTTGATTATTAATTGCAATAGCGAAGGCGTGGTGAAATTGAGTAAGGGCCAATTGTTTTTTTTCATCATCAAAAGTGGAGAGTAGTTCCATTTTAAATTTATTTGATAAATATTGATATTCCATATTTAAAAAGGGATACATGCCAAGTTTTGCCCAGGCTGAAACTCTTTTAAGTTCATCTTGATATACCTCTTGAAGAGGAATCACTAGATCGAGTTTAGCAATATTAGGCATGAACACATTATTATAAACTTTTGTAAAAGCAGCTCGATTATTTTCACTGAGCTCTTTGAGAGCATTTATTCCATAAAATGATAAGATATTAACATTTGATAATGTTTCAAGGTAAGAAACATATTTTTCTTTATCGCCAAGATTGAGATAACACCTTGCAATCCAAAATTGGAGTTTTGAATCAATCGTAGGATAGTTAAGAGTTAAATCATTCTTTACTGCATAATCGATAGCACTTTTAAAATCTGATTTAGTAATGTAACTCCACATATAATTAAAGTGAAAATCAGTCATAATAGATTCATCAATAACAAAATTTGTTTTAAGAAAAGTAAGTGTTGATCTTGCTAGTTCATGTTGATTATTACGAGTTAAAAAATCAGCATAAACAATTAGTCTTTCAATAATATAACTTGGAGAGAGCGTTTCTGAATTTAATTGTGCATAATCAATGATTTCTTTAGTCATGAGAGGCAAATATTCTGGCAGTAATTCATCGGCTCCACCCTTGGCATAAACTTGAGTGAGCTTTTGACTAAAATATTTGCGTTGTTGAATTCTAGCGTTTTTAAACATGATTAATTTTTGATAGGCATGATTTTCTTCACTGGAAAATAAATTCTTTTGTGTTTGAGCGAGTATAGGAACAAATTGTTCTTTACTTGCAGCTAAAAATTTTTCAACAAAAATTTGTTGAAACTCTTTTGAAAGTTCCTTATGAAGAGCTGAAAATAAAACTCCATTTTGGCCTGAATAAAAAAGTAAAAAATTCTTTTCTAGAAATTTTTCTAAATCCACTTCTTGCCAAGTAGGAAATTTTTTAAAATTCTTGACATAATTTAAAAGTTTATGTTGGCATACTGTGATGAGATGTTCTTTTAAAAAATAGGTATTAGAAGATTGAAATTCAGTGGCACATTTTCCCATTTGCTTAGAGATATTTGTATCATTACTTATTTCAACGAGTGAACTCAACCAATAGCGATAGGGTGTAAATGTCGATGAAGTATTAATGAGTGTTAGTGTTGGAATGAGCAGTCCAGATACTTTTTCAATTTGAGTTTGTTTCCGAATATCCAAAATAAGCTTTGCAATTCTCAAATCAGTGTCAGAGGGATTTGATCCATCAAACTTAGAGATAAATTGAAAGTATTCTTCTTTACCTTTTTCAATTTGAGAAAGTTTTAATGTTAAATCTTCATCGGAGGTGCTTTTTAAATTATTAGGATCTACTAGTTTATCAATATCACCTTGAGTTATTTCAGAAATATCTATGGCATGATCAGTGGCTTCAATTGTTGTATCAAGCCTTGTGGATGAACATGATAAAATAGTAACAAAGAGACAAAATAAAATGGAGCTTTGATAATAGGATTTATTTTGAAATTTGAAAAAATGTGATTGTGATTTATTTAAATTTTTTGATGATTTAGTCATATCCCATTATGACAATTTATGAAGCATTTTAAAAGTTAATGGTAAGATATACCTCAAAGAAAAATGGATCGCTCTACTGTTTATCTATGATATTTTTTTGCTCGTGTTCTGATATAATTTTTTCAATCTTATTTCTGTTTTCTCTACTAATACTGTCGGCCAAAATGTCACGACAGGAACTAATTAAATTTTGATTAAAAAGATAGTCCTTTCTCATTTTGTTATTTATGTCATTTAAAATGACTTTGATATCGTCAAAATAATCATTTTTTCTTGTGTTAAATCCATTGTGAAAATAATCATCCTTAAGAAGAGCACGCATGACTTGTTTAAACCTCTCAAGGGGACCTGCAATTCGGTGACTAACAAAAAGCATAACTATTGAAACTATAAGGTGAATAACCACATGGATAAGGATTATCCATGGCATTATTCCATTATAAAAATGTGTTAATTGCTCTTGAGTTATCGTATGTGACTCTGCTAAAAGATCAGCTACACCAAGTATAATAAGGCTATAGAAAAGCATTGATACAAAGAGTATTAAATTTAAATAAATTAAAAATTTCCACTGAAAGGGAGGGTTTATGAGGATGGTTCTTCTTCTATTTTTGCTCAAAGCTCTGCTCCTAAAAAAATCAGTGAATAGTGATATCTTTAAGTTTACTAGCTCTTTATAAAAGTGAAAGATATTTTAATAATTGAAAGACTGAGGAAATCACTATGAATGAAGCTTGGATTAGTTTGTTAAAAACAGTAATAAACCCGATGACTAAAAAAACTCTTTTTGAAGAGGACCGTTTTATTAACGTGAAAATGGAAGAGGATATTTTATACTTTCAATATAAGCGTGATGGTATTTCTGTCTCAGACAAAAAAGCTATTGAATTAGAGGTAATGAATTTGTTTAAAGGTATATTACCAATGGAACAATTGCGTGTAACGACTGTATCAGATCGCTCAACTGTTATTGCTCAAACCCTTTCGGGAGATAAAGATTCGGATCATCACACTCACGACCATAAACATAATCATGATCATCATATTGCACCAAAAGATACCGCTCAAATAAAAGTGGGACATGGTACTCCAGGAAATAAAAGGCCAGTTCCAGGTGTTAAAAAAATTATTGCCGTCGGATCAGGAAAAGGTGGAGTAGGGAAATCTACTTTTTCAGTTAATCTTGCAAAATCACTTCAGTTACTTGGTTATAAAGTTGGATTAATCGATGCAGATATTTATGGCCCAAGTATACCTAAACTATTAGGTAGTGAAGGTAAAAAACCATTCACTAATAATGAAAAAAAGATACTACCCCTTGAAGCATTTGATCTTAAATTTATGAGTTTTGGGCTTTTCATTGATGCTAATGCCCCAGTAATCTGGAGAGGACCAATGCTAGGTGGTGTTTTGAATCAGTTTCTTTTTGATGTGGATTGGCAGGGTACAGATTATTTAATTATAGATCTACCGCCTGGAACTGGAGATATCCAACTATCCATGATTCAAAATACCCACGTGGATGGTTCCATTATCATATGTACCCCTCAAGACTTAGCATTAATTGATGCTGTTAAGGGGCTTGAAATGTTTAGAAAATTAAATGTTCCAGTTCTAGGGATGGTTGAAAATATGAGTTCTTTTATCTGTGATAAGTGCGATAAGGAGCATTTTATTTTTGGACATCATGGAGTGAAAAAAGAGTCTGAAAAATTGCAAGTTCCTTTTCTTGGTAGTATTCCTCTTGAAATGAGTCTAAGAGTAAGTGCAGATGAAGGAAATCTTTATATGTCTCAGGAGAAATTTAAAAAAACCAAGACTTGGGCTTCCTATATTGGTATAGCTTCAGGAATATCAAAACATTTACCAGTTTAGGTCATTGTTTTACTCATGTTTTTTACGAGGGTTTTGCATGGAAATAGAAGTAAATACATTAACACACTTACTTTCAAAAATGGCATCACAGAAGCATAATGGAATTTTAAAAATTGTTCCACATGGTGCAAAACTCTTTTTTTTAGATGGAAGATTGCTCAATGTAGAACATAAAAATCAACGTGGTTTTTCTGCATTGTATAAACTCTTTAATGATCAAATAAAAACAGCAGATTGGTCAGTTGTGGCACAGGCGGAGTTATTTCTGATTGAAGAGAAATTTAATGGTGAATCAACTGAAGCTATCATTATGAAATTAGTCAATGAACAGAAATTAAAGAAAGTTCATTCTAATTATTTGACCTTGAAGAATCGAATGGATGATAATTTGATATTACTTTAAAAGGGTGTCAAAAAATGAAAGATAAAAAGCACAATCAGGGTGAGTTGGCTGAACTAAATGTAAAAATTGAAAAGGACTTAGTTGAATCACTTCAAATTATGTCAAAAAATAGCAAGTACACGGTAGAAGAAATTGTGGCCATTGCACTTAAGAGATTTCGTTCAAGCCACTCAGATTATCTCGGAAAGAATCCCGAAATAGATTAGTTTTTTAATAGCAAGCCCAGTTCTGAGTCGTAATATGAATCGAATGATTTATTACATGATTTAGCTCGTTTTGCCTTATCATATTTGTAAATACATCTTATACCAATGGAATAAGTTAAGTATGTCTTCGTCAAACTTCTTGTTCATCACCTGAGACATGCAGTAGCAAGTCTCGATCGAATCCCGTGTCTTCCTAAGTGAAGATTATTTTCTATATGGTATTACTAATTAATTGTATAAAGAAAAGACGGCCGACTGTTCGTTTATTTATCAGGTCATTTTTACTGTCAAAAAAATAATCACTTTATTTTTTATAAAATAATTTAAGAACCTATAAATACATTAAGTTATTATAATATCAACTATTTGTATTGTTGGAGATGTATAGAGAATGATCGGCATGGGATTTGCAATATTAAGAGCATGGGGGCAATATGAAAGATCATTCTATAAGTTTATGGCAGGAGTTTCGAACGCCCTTCTATTATGGTTTTTTTGTATTGCTCATTTTACTAGGGATACATAATACTTTTGAAACTCTAGTTGTTATTGATGAAAATTTGTACCTTCCAAAATTATGGTCTAGTCTTAATTATAATCAATCTGAAAAAGGGCAATTTCATCATGTTTTAGAAAGAAGCCGAGCTTCTAATGTTAATAAAAATGAAAATAGAATGATAAAGTCTGTATCTGCAATAACTTCAGCCTCACCTGAATCAGGATTGCAGTTGAAGAAAATTCAAAATGAAAATAGTGAAAGTATATTAGAATCAAGTGCAGGGACTAACTACACTGTTCTTGATTCGGAATTAAATTTACAAGCAGCTGAGTTTTTTGCACCAAGTGTAGGAAAAGAAATTAAAGGTGAGGAGTTATCAGGGCAATTAACGGTTGAAGATGGTAAAATTAAACAAATTTTCATACAGATAAATTCGGACCAATATAAAGAATTAAAAACTACCTCAATATCAATCACAGCAGCACAATTAATGGGAAATGTTTTTCAGTATTCCATGGATAATGAAAATTATTCAGGCACTATTCATGATATTGGTGAAGGTGAAACCTATTTAGTTTCATTTATGAATGGACCATTTGAAGGAATTAGAGCGAAGTTTATGACTAATCTTCCTGACTCCTCTTCAGTGCAAACTGAAAATGTAAATGAAATCAATGATCAAGAAATAACTGATGAACCTGATTCTCGTTCTAATGTTGTTGCCACAGCACCTATTGAGGGTTCACATTCTGTAAATACTCCTGGAACAATAGTCAATAACGTAAATAGTAGTATTGATGAGAGCAGTGGTGAACATATTGAAACCGCCATCCCAGAATCACCACCAAATTTAGAAGAGGGTACTTTCATTGAAGGTGAAAGAAATAGTCCTGAACAGGCCATATCAAATGATCCTTCTCTCGTAGGTTCGATTCCCATAGAGAATAATCAAAATCCATTAAATCAGGACTATTAAAAAAAAATATTATTTTCCTAATAATTTTTTAAATTCTGCTGTAAGCATGGGAACAATTGTAAATAGATCACCTACTATACCATAATCGGCTTTTGTAAATATTGGCGCTTCAGGATCAGTATTAATGGCAACAATAAATTTTGAAGTTCGCATTCCCGCAAGATGCTGAATGGCTCCAGAAATTCCACAGGCAATATATAAAGTTGGCGATACAGTTTTACCTGTTTGACCTACTTGCATAGCATGAGGTGCAAATCCAGAATCAACGGCCGCTCTAGAAGCTCCTACGGTGGCACCAATGACATCTGCCAGTTCATTTAAAATTTTAAAATTATCTGAATTTTTCATGGCCCTTCCGCCAGAAACAATAATATTTGCTTCGGTTAAATCAACTTTTGTACTTGCAGCTTTTACAACTTCTTTGATTACAGCTTTTAAATCGTTAATTGCACTAGGGGATTTTTCATTAAAACTTGGAGTCACGTTTTCATGTTTATCAGTTAAGCCTAAAGCATTTGGTCGAATGGAAATAAAATGTGGCTTGGGTCCAGTGATTTCAACTTTTGCAAGACATTTTCCTGCAAAAAATGGTCGAGTTCCAAAAAATTGATCACCTTCAAAAAGAAATTGCGTTACATCACTAGCACACCCTGCATTAAAACAAGTTGCTAATCTTGGAAGTAAATCTTTTCCAATTGCAGTTGCACCTGAAAAAACGTAATCATAATTTTGCTCTTTAATAAAATCATGTAAAACTTTTGCATATCCTTCAGGAGAATAGGAATCAAAACTAGCCCCTTTCAGATGGTGAACGGATTTTGCACCATAGGTGCCACAAAGTTTTTTTCCATCATCACTTAGAGTTCCTCCTACAAAAACGACTTCAGCTTGATGTCCATTAAGTTTTCCTAATATTTCCAAGGTTACAGGTTTTGGTCCTTGATTTTGAATTTCTGAAAGTACAAGTATTTTTGACATATTATAAATCCCTTATGTGTTTAAAATGATCCAAACAATTAAACAATTAATCAATTAATCAATTAATTAAATAATTTTTGCCTCTGTTCTTAAAAGCCCAACAACTTGTTTTAAAATTTCCGGAGCTTTTGCTGCATCTGTGGCATCAAATTTTTTACCAGCAGCTTTTTCAGGTGGGAGTCTAAATTGAGAATATTTTACTCTTCTATCTGCTTCCGTAACTCCAACATCTGCCATTGTATGTTGAGTGAGTGTTTTCTTTTTTGCTTTCATGATACCTGGAAGTGATGCATATCTTGGAGTATTGATACCCTTATTACAGGCTATAATGGCAGGCAAAGTCACGTCGTAAACTTCCAAAGCGCCACCTTCAATTTCTCTTTTTACTTTAATTTGAGGTCCAACACCTTCAAAACTAACGACCACACTTACTGAGGGTAAATTTAACATTTGAGCTAAAATTTGGGGAACCTGTAGAGCATCGTCGTCAATTGCTTGTTTGCCAGTTAAAATGAGATCAGGCTTTTTGCCAGTTTTATCAATGGCACCTTTCAACGCTTTAGCAATTGAATAGGAGTCAAGGCCATCAGTAGCTTCAACTAAAATTCCCTCATCAGCTCCCATGGCCATTGCTGTTCTAAGAGCTTCACTATCACGAGTTGCACCAACGCGTACAACTGTGACTGTTGCTGCGGGCTGTGTTTGTTTTATTAAAAGTGCTTGTTCAACGGCAAATTCGTCATAGGGATTCATGATCCATTTAATGGCACTTGTTTCCACAAAGGAACCATCTACAGTTGGGATAATTTTTGTTTCTGTATCTGGGACCTGTTTAATGCAAACATAAATGTTCATAAGTTATTCCTTTGTTTATTTTTTAATATTATAAAAACATTATATCTAATTTATTCTTCCATTAACTCTCGACTAATAACAATGCGTTGAATTTGTGACGTACCCTCATAAATTTGCATAAGTTTAGCATCTCTCATTAATTTTTCCACTGGATATTCTTTGCTATAGCCGTATCCACCAAAAATTTGTACAGCATCTGTGGTGATTTCCATGCAGGAATCTGCAGCAAAGGCCTTTGCAAAACTTGCAACTTTAGTATTTTTTATTTTTTGATCGGCCATCCACGCTGCTTTATAAACAAGTAACCGTGAGGCTTCCACTTTCATGGCCATATTGGAAAGCATAAATTGGATGGCTTGAAATTGACCTATTGCTTTACCAAATTGATGGCGCTCTTTTGCATATTGGGTAGAGACTTCAAGTGCCCTTTGTGCACCACCAACTGCAGCAGAAGCAACGAGTGGTCTTGAGTGATCTAGAGTTTTCATGGCAATTTTCCATCCATCACCGGGATTACCCAACATATTTTCCTTGGGAACTTTTACTTTACTAAAAGTAATTCCTCTCGTGTCCGAAGCACGGTGTCCCATTTTTTCTTCTTTTTTTCCAATTTCAAGACCTGGTGTATTTTTTTCGAGCACAAGACAGGAAATCCCCTTATGTTTTAATTGCGGATCAATAGTCCCATAAACGACATATAGGTCGGCCTGTCCAGCATTGGTGATCCACATCTTGTTTCCATTAATTTCCCAATGGTCACCTCTATCGGTAAATGTTGTTTTAATTCCTGCAGCATCACTCCCATTTCCAGGTTCAGTTAAACAAAATGAGGCAATTTTAAAATTTTCGGTAAATGCTTGAAGCCATTTTTTCTTTTGGCTCTCATTTCCACCAATGACAATTGGTAGTAGAGCAAGGTCATTTGCCATAAAACTAGAATTCATTCCCATGCAACCATAAGCTAAGCATTCACTAATGATAACTCCATCGAGATTTGATAATCCAAGACCGCCATATTCAGAGGGAATACAGGTATTCAGTAGTCCTGTTTTAAAAACTTCTTGCATGATTTCAATGGGAAATATTCCTTTTTCATCAAATTCCGCAGCAACTGGAATAATGCTATTGCGAGCAAATTTTAGAGCAAGTTCTTTAAATTCAATCTGGGAATCATTTAGTGAAAAATCCATAATAAATCCTTAATGCATTTTAAATGATAGAAAGAGTTTGCATCATTTATTGTAGCGGAAAAGCAGTACTTGAAAACTTGATTTTCCCTTGAGGGTCAAATTCTTTTAATATTTCTTTTCCAAAAGTAATTTCCCCCATTGGACCTGTAACAAATTCTCTCTTTCGCCATTCTGGATGGGGTAAATGAAGTGCTTTAGAAGTATAAAATAATTGGTTATAAAAAATTAAGTCACAATCAATAATTCTCGGCCCTTTTTTTATATTGGAGGAGGTATTTCGATCTCTTCCCAATTTGATTTCTACATCGAGAAGGATTTTTAAAATAGCTAAGGGTGATAATATTGTTTTAAAAAATAGGACTTGGTTTAAGAAAAATGGTTGATCCAAAAAATCTACTGCTTGAGATTGATAGATGCGACTTTCTTCTATTAGCTCTAATTGTGGATGGTAGTTAATGGATAAAAATTTTTTGGCCTGGAATAAATGTTCTTTTTTTATTCCTAAATTGGATCCCGTGGCAACTAAAATAGAATTCATTTGATTTTTCAAAATTGAAATCCGCTAAATTATGGATGATCAAATGTATCAAAGGGTTGAAAATATTTAGACTTTTCGTATTGATTTTTTATTTCCTGATGGTTCTCCTCAAGAATCGAAGGAATGGTTTGTTGCCCAGGTTTTTCAGGATCTCCAGCTACTCCACAGGAATAAAGAAGAGAAATTGCAGTGATAACTCCAATAATTCTTATAAAAAACAATTTGATGAATTGATTTATTTTTTTCATTAAAATTCCATAATAAGTCCGGCGCCTAAAAAAGTATTATCAACGTCAAAGCGAAGAGTCCATCCTGGAACCAATCTTTTAAAATAAGTAAGACCAAAAAGTACAGATTGTTTTTGAATTTCACCTAAAAGTCCTAATTCTAAAGATGCCCTCTCTTGATCATTACGAATTTGGGTAGGATCACAGGAACTTGTGCAAAGGAGTGATCCTGCGCCAGGTGATTTTGCAAACCCCTTTTGCCAGCCAAGGTAAGGCATTAAAAAAGAATAAAAGGGCATTTCAAAAACTCTTCCAAGGCGTATTGAAAAAACATTGAGACTAGTATCAATATCATTTGCGGGAAACTTTTTAAGCACAGAATATCCAAAACCTAATTCCGTCCACCAGTTTGCGATTAACTGATAGGACCAGGCAAAACGATAGTGAAGATAGTTGCTGTTATCAGAGGCAATTCCAACACTTTTAAGAGACCCAATTGTAAAATGAATCATATTATTAGATTTGATATATCTTGAGTTGTAATCCGCAGAATTATCCTTCAAGTCAGAATCATTTATGAGGAGATTTAAGTCTGCACTAATTGGATCATTAGTGGAGCTGTTAGACTTTGTCGTTAAAGCTTTTTTTTCATCTTCAACCTGCTTCCAATAATAGGAGTCATCTCCCCTAAGTATTGCAATGTCCTGTTCCATTTTTAAGTTTGACCAATATCCTTCAGAATAAATTTTAACAACTTTAATTCCAGTTCTGTCGTCTCTTGTTTTTACAACAAGTCCTCGGATGATAGGTTTTTCATTTTGAATCAGTGTGACAAAATCTCCGGATATCATTTTTTGATTATCATTTGTTAAAATGATTATTCTTTTATTGCTAGAGATGGTTTTTATTTTTTCATTAAATAATCTAGAACCTGCTGTACCAGCAACAGTTGAGGAGCTTTGTAAATCTTCTACAACAGTTTGGGCGTAGGAGATTTTTAAATTCGAGATTGTCAATGCAAAGAGTAAAACAAATAACATCAGTCCTCACACAATATTTTAAAAAAGTTAAAAAAATTGTCTCTACTATCTTTACAGAAACTCGAGAAGAACCTTACCCTCAAATCATTTCACTTCTAATCAGGATTGACCATGAAAAATGATTCAAGTTCAAATGTATTTATTGTGGTTGCAGGAAATATTGGCAGTGGCAAAACAACTTTAACGGAAAAATTAGCAAATACTTTTGGTTGGATACCTCACTATGAACCAGTGACAGAAAATCCTTATCTAGAGGATTTTTATGCAAACATGTCTAGATGGTCTTTTCCATTGCAAATTTATTTTTTAACTCACAGATATAATGTTCATAAATCAATTACAGAATCAAGTTCAAGTTCAGTTCAAGATAGATCAATTTATGAAAATGCCAATATTTTTGCCCGAGCACTTTATGAAGATAAATTTTTAGATGCAAGGGATTATCAAAATTATTTAACCTTATATGAAGCTATGACTAAGGATCTACAGGGGCCAACCTTAGTCATTTATTTAAAAAGATCACTTTCTAAATTACAGGAAAGAATCAAGTTAAGAGGAAGAACATTTGAACAAACAATTGATCCACATTATTTAGATCGATTGAATTTTTACTACGACGACTGGTATAAGAAATATTCATTCGGAAAAAAATGTGTCATTGATACTGATCATCTAGATTTATTAGAGAGTAAAAATGATTTTGATGCTTTGACACAATTAATTTATGAACAATTAGGTCAAGGAGATTTATTTTTTAATCCGAGTAAAATGAATTTGTCGGAAAAAAAAGATCATAAATTTATAATATAATGATAAAATAATGGTTTTTTACCTCTAAAAGTAGCAATTTTTGCCGACTTCCCTTCATAAAGTGAAAAATTTTCCCCCCTATCCGAATAATAACTAGAGAGACCTATAATGGTTATTAAGGACACGTTTGTAAGGGGACGTCATAATATGAAATTAGTTACAAAGTTATTGTTGATTCTAGCTCTTGTGAAATTTTCTTCTTGTTCAAAATCTCAATCTACAGATGAGGCCACTGAAGACCCAGCTGGTGTAGAGATTTCTGACTCTGAAGATGGAGGTGGGGAGGATAGCTTAGAGTTAGAAGAAGATGGCGAAGGTGGAGATGCAGCAGTAGCTGATTCTGGAGACGCTGCAGCCCCTGGCGGTGATGATGAAATTGCCCTAGATGATTCTACAAAAAGCTTAGAAGAGGTAGCCCCTCCGACCGATGATGCTGACAAAACAAGTAGCAGTGATTATGTGGCAAGTAGTGCTGAAACTCCTGCTGGTACAGCAATTGAAACTGCAGGTGGTCCAGTAGCATCCACATCCTCTGGTTCAGCTGATGGAAGTGGTATTGGAGATGCGACTTATAAAGTTCAGCCAAATGAAACACTAATGTTAATTGCCTTTAAACTTTACGGAGATTATTCGAAGTGGAAAGAAATTGCTTCACTCAATCAAGATAAACTCAAAGGAAATAATTTAATCTCTACAGGTATGGATTTGAGATATAATTCACAGGGAGCTGGTTTTTCTTGGAATCCCCAAGGTAAAGAGCACGTAGTTCAAAGAGGAGATACCTTAAGTTTAATTTCAAATCAATATTATGGAACATTAAAAAAGTGGAAAATGATTTGGGAAAATAATAAACCTTTAATTAAAGATCCAAACAAAATTTTTATAGGGTTTACAGTTTTTGTTCCAGAAGAAGGTATGCGAGATATGGCTTCAACACCACTTGCAGACGCAGCAGCACCTCCAAGTCATAGTGAAACAGCGCCACAAGCAACAGATCCAAGTCAGTCGGCCAAGGCACAAGCACCGGCAGCTACTGAAGATTTTCCAGAGGATATATAATAAAAAGTAAATGCGTATAATTTATTACATAAAATAAAAATTAAGTTAAAATAAGAGCAATGTTAAAAATTGTTCTTATTTTTTTTTATTGTATAAATATTTTAGCTCTTCAATCATGCTCATTTTTTAGAAGTAAGCCTCCTCGCGATTTTTTTCCAATAGGCACAGATTTTAATAGTAGTGATAACTATCGTTATCTGCTGTCCGAAAGAGGTACTGATCTATTAAAAACCTACGAATCTCAAATTATAAATCCAGACCAAATTACTCAGATTTATTTAAAAAATATTAGTAAAAAAATTGTTGTGAACAATGAACTAATATTTAAAAGAACTGATGCAGAAAAATTAAATTTTATTATCTTTAAAAGCAGTCATCCTTTTTATTTTTCCTATCCTCCAGGAAATATTGTCATTTCTACAGAACTTATAAATCGATATATTGATCACGAAGGATTTCTTCTTTCATTAATTTCTGGGGAATTATTGCGGTTAGAGCATTCGATTTACGTGAAACAAAAAAACATACCAGTAGGGTTTATTTCATTAGAAAAATTTATTTCCATGCTAAGAATTCCAATTCAAGAAAGAATGAAACTGCATCGATGGAGTTATTACTTATTGTATAGAACTGATTATGGCCCAGAACATTATCTTTCATTTTTACAATTACAAAATCGTAATCATTTAGATTTTAGTTTTCAATTTCCAGAGACATCTCAGCTCTATCGTGAAGAAGCAAATCTCAAACAGTTCATTGTTAATAATTATAGTCAGTCGAATTTAAACCCCTTAAAGTTTAGATCAGATCAGGATTTTTATTTATTTACCTCAAAATATAAAAATAAATAGGAGTAAGTTATTAACAATTTAGAACAAAAAATAGTGGATAAAAGTTTTGAAGAATTTGAAAAAATAATTCTTAATAAAAAATATGAAACTACAGAGAAAATGAAGTTATTAGCGGGCGATGCTTCTTCGCGTCTATATTGGAGGTGGAGTTGCTCACCACAGGATACTAAAATTATTTGTGTGTACCCAGAAAAAGATGATTTGACTGCATCTTCGTTTCAAAGATTTATTAATTGGCAAAAATTTTATATTGAAAATGGATTTAATGTTCCAAAGATTCATTACGTAGATGAAAAAATTCAATTAATGGTTATGGATGATCTTGGTAAGAATTCTTTGCTTGAATATTTAACAAATCAATCTGAGGAATTAGAACTTGAGATGATGAAAAAAGCTATTGATCAAATTATTAAGCTTGGTCAATTTCAAATAGATAAAAAAGAATTTGTTCATTTGCCTAAATTCAATTTAGAAAAACTACAATTTGAAATTGGACATACAATTACTTATTTTTATCAAAATTACCTGGAAGTAAATAATCATGATATTTTAAATGAAATGAGGTCAGAGTGGGCATTGTTTTTAGATCCATTGACTCATGGACCATGGAAATTATCACATCGTGATTTTCATTCAAGAAATATAATGATCAAAAGAGATACCCTCGGACTTATTGATTTTCAAGATACCATGCTCGGTCTTGAAGTTTATGATCTTTGTTCTTTGCTAGATGATTGTTATCGTAGAGTAACGCCAGCAGTTTATCATCAGTGCTTAGTTTATTATTGGGATCAAGTTTCTTTAGTAAAAAAATCCACACATTTTTCAAGTTTTTATGAATTTATGTATTTTTATCAACGCATGAAAATTCAAAGACAATTTAAAGCAATCGGAAGTTTTGCTTATGTTTGGAAAAAAAGAAATAATCCACGCTATTTAAAATATATTTCTTATGTCATGGAGAGTATCAAAACTTCCTTTGCGACTATGTCAGGAAAGGAAACTAAAAAACTCGAAAGATTATTATTTGAGAATTATTATGCAAATTGATTATGCTTTAATCCTATCAGCAGGTCTAGGCACAAGAATGGGTCCAATTGGAAAGTCTGTACCAAAAGTACTTTGGCCAATTTTTGAAAAAAATCTTTTAGAATTACAAATTGCTTATGTAAATTCATTAGGAATTCGCAATATTTATGTGAATACACATTATTTAGCAGAATTAGTACATTCTCAAATAAAAAGAATGAAGCTTCCAACTGGAATGAAAATTCAAATTTCACATGAAGTTGAACTTTTAGATATAGGTGGAGGAGTTCATCAAGTTGCAAGTCGTCCAGAAATAAATTACACAGGCAATTTATTTGTTTTTAATTGTGACCAAGTACTATATTTAAAAAAATCTAAAATATTAGAAATGCAAAATTTACTTGGAGAAAATTCTCCAGTTGTTTTAGCAAGCATTTTAGTTGATCCCTTAATGGGTTATAGTGGCATTGATAAGAAAAATGATTTCATGACACAAATTCTTTCAAATCAAGAGATTTTATCAAAAAATATGAAACAAATGGAAACTTATGCTGGTGTTGGCTTAATTCATTTGCCTAGTTTAAAACCAATTTCTGGAAGAACAAAATTTTTTGAATCAGTTGCACCATTTGAAAAAATTTCAGTGAAAATTTTTGAAATTTTTCAAGAAGAGTATTGGGATTTTGGAACTGTAGAACGCTATATTTATTCAATGAAAAAATTATTGGAACTTTATAGAAGACAAACTTTTGAAGAAAGTTCTTTTTTAAATTTTTTAATAAAAAATAAATTTCTTAATAAAGAAAAAATTCATGAAACTTCTTACGGTACTAAAACATCTGGAATCATTAGATGTCAAAATATTGAAATTTGGGGTGATGAATTAAAAGAGATTATTGCTCAAAAAAAAATTAAAAAATCAGCAAGTTCAGTCTTGATTAGTGAAGAAAGAGCGTGATTTACCTTTTATCGCCTCAACGGGACATATTTGAGTGCATAGATTGCATAGTGTACAGGACCAGGTTTCAATGGCAAATGTTTGGTCTATATAAATGATAGCGTTTTCGGGACAGATGACTCTGCAAGCATCACACAACACGCAGGTAGATTGAATTTCTAAGTACAATTCCATGTATTACAGTATAAAATAGATTTTAAGAATAATTAGAAAAATAATTGCGAATAATAAATGACTAAAATAGAAAAATTAATTTGCCCATCTTCACAAATGAAATCAGCCATTATTTTCTTTTTTTTAGTACCCCTGTGGCCATTTATTACATTTTGTTTTTCATACTCCCAATCAATTTTATCTTTAGTTGCTTTAAAGCTTGTTTTTAATTCTTTTTGGCCATTTATTTTGGCCAATTCATTAGTCGTAATGTTGATTTTTTTGCTTTGGAGATTTGCCCCCTATCTGTCTCTGATATTTAGTTTTTTTGCAGCTTATTATTCCTCTGTTTTTTTACTAAGTTCTTTAAATAAGTTCTATCTTATTTTTACATTAATATTTTTGTATGTAGCTCTTCTCAATGCCCTAATTATTTTAAAAGAGCTAAATAGGCCAGCTTTTAACTCCAATAGAATTAATAGAGGATTTAAGGGGAAAATATTGCATGAAATTAAAATAAAGTTACTTGATTCAAATAATACTTTTTTTGGATTGCTTCTAGATTGGGATCAAACTAGTGTCAGAGTTTTAGTGGATGATCCCAACAACATATTGAATCACTCCTATGTGAAAAAGCACCCTTATTTTAATCTTGAGTTTAAGTTTAAAAACGAGAATATAATCTCAAGATTTAGAGTTTCAACTTATTCAGAAGGAATTGAAGTTCAGTCCGATGAAAGGCTGCCTAATTTAAAATTAATCAGGGAATTTGGGCTTTATCTTGATAAAGAGTATGAAGAAAATAATTATGATAATTTTTATCAGTTATCTCAAAAACTAGGCTTTATTTCTAAACAACTTTATTAGTTTTTGTTTTAAGCTTAAACTTTAATGATGAATCAATTTTTAAAATCAGTTTTTGTTTTCAAACAAACTTTTGCCTATGCATTTGTTTTCTGTTTTTTGATATTTCAATCCTGTGATTTATTAAAAAATCCTGAACCTGAATCTGTGTTAGAAAATTATGTTCGCCTCGCATTTTCGTCTTCGCCCGACATTGCACTTGTTAAATACTTTACATCAAATTTTTTAGAGAAACTTAAATTAGAGCAGGAAAGTTCAAGGGGAGCGTTTTCAAGAACATTAAAATTTGAAAATTTAAAATTAGTAAAATTTGAAATACAAGGCAAAGAATGTTTAGGTGATGGTCAGTGTAAAATGCGTTACTTTGTTTCCTATAATGAAATTGGGCAGGATGACAAAATTATTTACAGCACTGAAACTAAAAAAATAGCACTATTAAAACTAGACTCTGAAAAAGGCTGGCTAATTGACGAAATAGATCACATGAAAACATTTCATGAAATTAAAGATGAATTAAAGGTTGAAGCAAAAGCTGCAACAACCCTTCAAAATAAATAGATAAGTAAAAAAATTATAAAGTGAGATAATGTTCTTTTAACATTATTGCATCTTTTTCAAGATTTGGACTATTGCAAATCATATAACCACGACAATTTAAATCTTTAAGAGCTTTTAAGAGATCCTTCCAGTTAAAGGAAGACTGGGCAAGGTTTAGGTGTTTTAAATCACCCTTTGAGTTTGATGAGATTCCAGAAATGTGAATATGCATATTGCTGATTGCATCATCACCAAGTTCAAGATTTAATCGTTTTAGCACGTCGACAAATTCTGAATAACTATTAATTTCACCAGTTCTTGCGTAGAGGTGAGAAAAATCAATACAAGGCTTTACACTGTTAACTGACTTTGAAAGGCTAATAAGTTCTTCTAAGGAACCAAACTGACTTGTTTTTCCAGTTAATTCTGGACGAAGTTCAATATCAATATCAAGTCTAGAAAGTCTTTCTTCTATAACAGTCATACTTTTTTCAACGAGATCAAATACATCAAATGGGGAGTCCTTCATGTAGAAGGCAGCGTGGAAAGTCATTGATTCAGCACCACAAAGATCAGAAATTTTTGCAGTTTGAATAATTCTTTCTACTGAGGAATCAATTTTATCCTGCTCTCTTGCATTTAAATTAATGTAATAAGGTCCGTGGGAAGTGAGAGGTATTTTTAATTCATAGGAAATTTTTCTTAATGCAGAGGACATTTCTTCTTTCATTCGAACGCCGTGGGCAAACTCTAGTTGCATACAGTCGAGGCCAATTTGATGAACTTTTACAACACCCTCAACAGGAGAATTCTTTTTTTCAGTGGAATTTGGAACACCGGCCGTTCCGAATAACATGCGATCAAATTTCATATCCACTCCTCGTTAAGACCTAGGTAAAATAAAATTATCAGGTAAAAAGATTACACAAATGTGCTAATCCTTTCACGCAATTTCCACAGCCATGACCAGCAATTTTGTTTACTTTTAAGTAATCAATAAAGGCATTTTCCAAATTGCTGTTGCCATTAAAATTTTCTTTAAATTCAACTTTCAAAGCATGTTTAATTTCAAGAATACTAACAAGATGGCATTCGCAAAATAAACAATCATCCAACTCGCTACTAGAATTATCCAACTTGGTGCTAGGGCACTCACCTCTGTCTTCATCATTATCATTGTGATACTGTGAGGACATTGATTTAGAATCCCTTTATCCCTCTAGAATTTATTTAGTTAAAAAAAACCCCAGAGGAAAGTTTTTTAACTAAAGACAAGCTACCCATGTAGCCTTCGCTCATAATTTTGTCTACAGATAAGCAGTTTAGGTGGTAAATTTTGCTATGTCGTTCATTTTTGTAGATAAAAAATACAAAACACCAGGGTTTGCGCATTGAGTCAAGAAGATTTCTTTAAAAGAATTTTGAATGCATTAAATAATTTAGCGAATACAGATTCTCTCGCAAAAATATTGCATTTGTTTAATGCGGAAGAATTAAATAATCTGCGCATTGTATCTCTAATTGTTGCAGGTCTTTTTTTACTAACTTTTTTAGTATTTATTTTTTATCGACTTTTGGGAGCAATTTATTTTTCTTTCATCTTATATAGAGAAGTAACTGTAAGAAACCTTTTGATGAAGGAAAAATTTTATCTTTTAGGAACTCGGTTATTTGAAAGAGATTTTTATAGAAAGAAATCAGAAATTGATTTAAGGCTCTTACATGTTTCTAAAACTTTTATTTCTGCACCAGAGCTTTATCCATTAATGAAAGGAAGTATTGCTATTTTAGTGCCTGATTCTCTTTGGAATAATAAAAATGAAAACTTTATTACTGAGTTGATAAAAAATGGAAGGCTTAAAACAACTTTTAAGTTAAGACTATTTTTGAAATTTAATGTAATATTTTTGGCCTTTGAGCAAATAGCTTTTAGCTTTTATGAAGGTTTTCTTAAATTGCTTCAACGCACTTTGTGTAGTTCGAAAATGGCCACGGTATTAATTTATTTGTTTTTTGGAATATATGTTTTTCCCTTGGGGTTAATCTTAAAAAAGTGGCGATTCTTTATGCAGAGAACATTGTGGAAAGAATGGTCAGGAGAGAAAGGTTATGAGTTGATAAAGATTTTACAGCAATGTGTTTCTGAAGAAGTGAGTAAGTCTCCACAATTGTTTTTATCACAACATTTTAATCAACTATTTAGAGACAATAATGGATGAAAAAATTATTTTTTAAACTTAGAAATTTGATTAAGAAAAATTTTGTTAATATTCATTCACCATTTAAAATTCGCGATAATAACCATTTTTATCCTCTCGTTTTTACTTTAGTTTTTGTTTTAGTTCTTTTGCAGTATTCCTTTTATACCTTTGAAGCATCATTTTATGATGTATGGGCAAAATATGATTTTTTATCAAAACCACAGCGTGAATTTGTGGTTGTTTATATGGATGAAACAACTGATCAGTTTCTTGGAGAAGTTTATCCCTACTCGTACGCGACCCATGTAAAGATGCTAAAAAGTATTGCCGAAGATAATCCTTTTTCAATTATTTATTTTGTAGATTTCAAAGATCCAGCAAACGAAGAAGAAGAAAAACATTTTGGAAGGTTTCAAGAAAATTTAAATAATTATATTGAAAAAATTCCCCTTAGATTTGCAACTAGCATGGATTTACTTGGAGAATTACTTCCACCTGAAAGGTTGCAAAAATTTGGATATTCTTTAGGTTTAATTAATGAAGATAGTGAGGATTTTTCTAAAGATGGAGTAAGCAGAAAGGCCATCATTAATGTTTCTGGAGAAGATACATTGCATTTTTGGCTTGCAAATATTATACGAAAAAATCAAGGAGAAGTGCCTTTAGATACAAAAAGTTTGCGTGGATCTTTCTATGATGCTCAAGCAGACGCTAGTTTTGCCTTTTTTAGATACACTTTTTCTGCAAGTAACAGTCCACTCATGACTAAAATTCCTTTGCAAAGAGTTGTTGGTAAAAATTTACCCAAGGGTTATTTTAAAGATAAAATTGTTTTATTGGGGCACCAATATGTGTCACGTCCCGATGATTTTGTTTATACCCCCTTTAATCGCAACGATAAGATGCCAAAATTAAATGTACACGCTTCGATCATTGAAGCACTGGCACAGGAAAAAACACTTATACATGTGCCAAATTGGCTAACAAATATTCTTTCTATTCTTATAGCTTTTATTCTAAGTATTATGATTTCAAGAGTTAATCCTTCAAAGGGATTAAAATTAATTGGAAGCGTGGCCTTTGGAATTATTGTTCTTGCATACTTATTATTTATAATTTTTGGTTTTTGGATGCATGTGTCTCATATGGCACTGAGCGTTTTTCTTGTATATTATATTTGGGTTCCATTTAGAGCTATTGCAGAGTATCAAACGCGTTTTGCTATTCAAGAGGAAACAAAACTCATTAAAAAAGTTGATCATTTAAAACAAAATTTTATTTCACTCATGAGTCATGATTTAAAAACACCAGTGGCAAAAATTTCCGGAATTGCAGAATCAATTTTATTAAAATTACCACCGGATTCATTAACGATTAAAAAATTAGTTTTTAATTTGATGGATGCTACTAATGATCTTAATGGATTTATAACTTCGATTTTAGATTTAACAAAAATTGAATCTGAAAATATAAAATTAAATTTAGTCAGTAAGGATATAAATTCCATCGTTGAGGGTACAATTTTTAAATTAAATGAATTGGCTGAAGTTAGAAAAATTATTTTAGAAACACAATTATCTCCTCTTTACCCAATCATGATTGATCCTTTGTTGATTACAAGAGTTATTTCGAATTTAATAGAAAATGCTATCAAATATGCTGGTGACGGTTGTCAAGTGCTTGTTAAAAGTTGGGATGATCCTGAATGGGTTTATATTGAGATAATAGATAATGGTATTGGTATTGACTTAAACGATAGGGAGCATATTTTTGATAAGTTTTATCGGGTAAAAAATGATGCAAGTCACTCGATAAAAGGTACAGGACTTGGGCTGTATCTAGTAAAATACTTTGTAGAGCTACATCATGGTAAAGTTAATTTAGAATCAGAAATTGGCAAAGGAACGAAATTTACATTACAATTTATTAATAAGTAATTTGAGTTAAAGGAAAAGTTTATGTTGCATAAAGTTTTAGTTGTTGATGATGATAAAGTTTTACAACAATCTGTGGTTAATGCTCTTGAGCACCACCATTTCGTAGTGAAAACTGCTGATAATGGAAAAGAAGCCTTAAGCGCCATACAAAAAGAAAAATTTGATTTAGTTGTTATGGATGTGAATATGCCTGAGATGGACGGCATACAGGCCTTAGCTGAAATGAAAAGGATTGATTCATCCATCACTGTTTTAATACTTACAGCTTATTCAAATGTTAACGATGCAGTACGTGCTGTCAAAGAGGGAGCTTATAATTATTTAGAAAAACCAATTTCTTCAGATAATTTGGTGGCCTTAATTAAGAGAGCTTTAAAAGCAAGATCCTATATTGAGACCATGGCCTACTCAGCTCCAAAGGTGAATTTACAGGATGATAATAATTCAGCTGGCTCAAATCCATCTACAAATTCAAATAAGGATGGATCAGCGACTTCTGGCTCACCTGATGGCCAGTTCGTAGGTCAATCCATTGAAATGCAAAAAGTTTTTAATATTATTGCAAAACTTTCAAAGGTTACTACGCCGGTTTTAATTAGAGGGGAATCAGGTACTGGTAAAGAGCTTGTAGCAAGAGCGATTCATTATAATGGACCTAGAAAAGACGAAAAATTTGTTACCATAAACTGTGGTGCTATTCCTGAAAATCTCATAGAATCTGAGCTATTTGGGCATGAAAAAGGTGCATTTACTGGAGCTGATGCTAGAAAAATTGGGAAATTTCAATATGCTGAAGGCGGAACTTTATTTTTGGATGAGATTGGTGATTTAGCTTTAGCAACTCAAGTAAAGTTACTTCGCGTTTTACAGGAAAAAAATTTTACTCCAGTTGGCTCAAATAGAGAAATTAAAGTTGATGTGAGAATTATTGCTGCTTCTCATAGGCATTTTGAAGAAATGATCAAAGAGGGTACCTTTCGAGAAGATTTATTTTATAGATTAAATGTATTACCAGTATATTTACCTCCACTACGGGATAGAAAATCAGACATTCCACATTTAATTGAATATTACACCAATCACTTTAATAGAGTGCATGGACTAGTTATGAAGGGAGTTGATGATGAAGCGCGTCTCGCTCTAATGAATTATAATTGGCCAGGAAATATTAGGGAATTAAGAAATGTTATTGAACACAGTTTTATCATGGAGAGTGCTGATCAGATTACTTTGAGAAGTTTGCCCGATATTATCACAAATAAAAATCCTAATTCTCCACATTCTAATACTTCAGGTCATTTAAATGAAGATAAAGACGATGCCAATGTTATTGATATTGCAGAAATTCAAAGTTCAGTTTTAAGAGATGAAAACTTGGAAGCTCTTTCCTTATTTAAATTAACTTTTCCATCCATTGAAGAATTAAAAACAAAAAAAATTGATTTTCAAATTGCTAAGGATTATTTTGAGAGAGAATTTATTATTACAGCTCTAAAAGTGAATAGGGGAAGAATTAATCAAACAGCATTAAACGCTAATATTCCTAAAAAAACACTCTTAAGAAAGATTGAAAAATATCAAATTAATGCAAAAGATTATTATTAACTTTTATGAATAGATTTTGGTCCCTGCTCGTTTTGATGTCAGCAATTATCATTGTTGATCAACTTCTGAAGGGATTTGTTCAAAGCAATTTCCCCCTTGGAACTGAAGATGATTTTTTAAGGAGTGGCTTTTTTGGATTAACCTATCAAAAAAATTCAGCTTCATTTTTTGGTTGGTTTTCAAATTTAACAGGTTGGTTCTGGACTGCCTATTATGTTTTAATTCCATTTATTTTTATTTTATGGCTCTTTAAATTGCTCATTAAAAATATTTCCCATAGTTTTTTTCTCTGCTTAGGTATTTCATTTCTTATTGCTGGGACATCGAGTAATTTATTTGATCGCTATTTTTTAAAATATATTCTTGAAAATTTTTATTTCAGGTTTAGTCATCATCATTTACTTAGTTTTAATTTGGCAGAAATAGTTTTTTTATTTGGGATATTTTTGATTACTTATTCTAAATGTAAAAAGTTTTTTTTTATTAAAAGGTAAAATAATTTGTGGATAATTTATTACCTAATATAGAAATATGTCATTCATTTTCCATTTATACCTATCCTTTTTTTTGGTCTTTTGCATGGAGCATTTCCTTTCTTTTTATGAGTTATAAAATTCAAAAAAATGATTTTTTTAAAATATTTATACCCTTTTATTTTACCTTATTTATTTTTACTATTATTGGCGCAAAGATTTTTTTTATACTTTCAACATCAAGTTTACATTTTGACTTATTATTACAATCTGATCTTTGGTTAAGCCCAGGATTTGTTTTCCATGGCGGATTTGTTTTTGGTTTAATTTGGACTCTTTTCTTTTACATATTACTTAAAGAAAAATTCTTAGAAATTATTAAGCATTTACCAGTTGCCCTTTTACTTGGACATGGAGTGGGTAGAATGGCCTGTATTTTAAATGGTTGTTGTTATGGTCCGATTAATTTTTTTGCAATGACACTTTCTACAAGTTTTATTGAAGCTATTTGTTTGATTTTAGCAGCCTTTTATCTTGATAAAAAAATTAAATTAGGACTTAAAATTCAAGAGATATATCAATATTTATTTTTCTATTTGGGTATTGTACGCCTTGCCATGGAGATTTTTAGATTAGATGACAGAGGGATTTGGCTAGGACCATTAAGCCCTGGTGCAACAATAAGTTTTGGAATGTTATTTGTAAGTTTCCTTTTAGGAATCTTTACTTTCTCCAGTACTCGTAGTTTCAAATAGAGATGGATCAGCTTTTTGTAATTCTTCAATATCAGTATATAATTGAGTTTTGATAGTTTCCGAACCCCAGGCCTTAAAGGCATCATCATGATGATACATGGTAATCGTTTCCCAAGGACAATCCTGGGAACAGTTTTGACATCCAATACAACGGGAAAGGTCTATTTCCACAGTTTGTCTAAAACCAGGATTATCACTTAGTGGACCTGGAACCAATTCAATGGAGTCAACGGGGCAACCCTGAATGCATACTTCGCAACCTGTGCAACCACTTTGATGGACCACGGCCAATAATTTTGGTTTTTTTATCTTTCTTTTCGGTTTAAAACGAGCTGTATGAAAGGGATTTTCAACTTTGTATTTTGTCATGAGATTATTATAGCATTGATGAATCTTTTTCTTAAATAGTTTTTATCACTGTGATGTCAATTTAGCACAATAATATTAGGAATTATTATGAGTCATTATCCATTAAGGTTTGTAACTGCTGCCAGTCTTTTTGACGGGCACGATGTATCAATTAATATTATGAGAAGGCTTTTGCAATCTAAGGGGGCTGAGGTTATCCACCTTGGACACAATAGATCGGCTTGGGAATTAGTTGACACTGCACTCTCTGAAGATGTCCATGCTGTGGCCATCAGTTCTTATCAGGGCGGTCACGTGGAGTATTTTACCTACGTGAGAAAACTACTCGACGAAAATGGAGGACAACACATTCGGATTTTTGGAGGCGGAGGAGGAGTAATTACTGCAAAAGAGATTGCACTTCTTGAATCTCGAGGAATTACAAAAATTTATTCCCCCCAAGATGGAATGGATCTGGGTTTAGAGGGAATTATTGATGACATGTTAAAAAGAGCGGAGTCTGATACTTTAAAAAATTTTACAGTGGATAAAAATATACAATTAAGCCCAACTAAAGATAAATATCAAACTTCTAAAATAATTACTGCCATTGAAAAAAATTTATTGAATTTTTCCGACAGAAAGGAGCTTGTAAAGCGTCCTAGAATTCTTGGGATTACTGGTACTGGCGGAGCAGGAAAGTCATCTTTAATTGATGAATTACTCACAAGATACTATAATCATTTGCCTGAATGTAAAATTGCCTTAATTTCCATTGATCCATCTAAGAAAAAAAATTTTGGTGCACTTCTTGGAGACAGAATTAGGCTAACTTTAAATCAAGATCAAAAAATATTCATGCGCTCCATGGCCACGAGAGATTCTAACAATGAACTTAGTCCAACTCTTGAACAGGTGATTAATTTTTTATGCCAGACTGAGCTCGACCTCATCATTGTAGAAACTTCTGGAATCGGGCAATCTTCCCACGAAATTACAAAACTAGCAGACACAAGTTTGTATGTAATGACTCCAGAATATGGAGCGCAAACTCAATTGGAAAAAATTGAAATGTTAGAAACGGCAGATTTTATTGCCTTAAATAAATTTGAAAAAGCCAGAGCGCAGGATGCCCTTAGAGATATTAGAAAACAATATAAAAGAAATAAAAATGCCTTTCAGATTAATGATAGTGAATTACCCATCTATGGAACAATTGCCTCACATTTTAATAATGAAGGGATCAATGCACTTTTTAGAGATATTGTTAAAAAAATGCATGGACAAGATATCAATCAATTGGTTTGTGACAAAGCTCCAGAAAATTCCACAGTCATTATACCTGCTGGGAGAAGTCACTATTTGCGTGAGATAGTTAGTGTTTGTAGTAAATATAATGAAGAAACAAAAACTAATTATGAAAGTGTAATTGATTTTGAGTCACTTGAAAGGATCGAAGAGAAATTTCTAAAAGAATTACATATTTCACAAGAGGTTTTAAATAAATTAAAAGAAACGATTTTACATTCAGAAACAAAAAATGATTTAAAAAATGCAATTTTTAATTTAAAAAACTTTTCTCAAAAAGAACATATTTCACAAATTAAAGGAAAGGAAATTAAAGTAGAAACAGAATATACATCACTTTCAGGATTAAAAATTCATAAAGTCTCAATACCACAAATGAAATCAAAATCAGAATTATATAAGTTTTCCAGAAACGAAAATTTTCCTGGAAGTTTTCCCTATGCTGCTGGAATATTTCCATTCAAAAGAAAAGATGAAGATCCAAAGAGACAGTTTGCTGGTGAAGGTGGTCCTAATAGAACAAATAAACGGTTTCATTTATTATGTGAAGGAGAGAGCGCGAAAAGATTATCCACTGCCTTTGATTCTGTTACTTTATATGGAGAAGATCCCGCTATTCGTCCTGATATTTTTGGAAAAGTTGGAGAGTCAGGAGTTAGCATTGCAACGCTTCAAGATATGATGGATTTATATAAGGGATTTGATTTATGCTCACCTTCAACTTCTGTCTCAATGACAATAAATGGTCCTGCGCCCATCATTTTAGCGCTTTTTTTTAATACTGCCATCAATCAAAAATTAAATGGATTTGAAAATCAAGATCCATATAAAAGATTAGAAATTATTAAACAAGTTCGTGGTACTGTTCAGGCCGATATATTAAAGGAAGATCAAGCTCAAAACACTTGCATTTTTTCACTGGATTTTGCACTTAAAATGATGGGAGATGTTCAGGAATATTTTTGCAAGAATCAAATTAAAAATTATTACGCAGTTTCAATAAGTGGTTACCACATCGCTGAAGCAGGAGCTAATCCCATTACTCAGCTTGCATTAACATTATCTAATGGGTTTACCTATGTGGAATATTACTTATCAAGAGGGTTAAAAATTGATGATTTTGCAGAAAATCTTTCATTCTTTTTTTCTAATGGATTAGATCCTGAATATAGTGTGATTGGTAGAGTGGCACGAAAAATTTGGGCCATAACTTTGAAAAATAAATATGGAGCTGGAGAAAAGGCCCAGAAATTAAAATATCACATACAAACTTCTGGAAGATCACTACATGCTCAAGAGATAGATTTTAATGATATAAGAACAACTCTTCAGGCATTTTTGGCCTTAAGTGATAATTGTAATTCACTACACACTAATGCCTATGACGAAGCTATTACTACTCCTACTGAAGAAAGTGTACGCAGGGCCATGGCCATTCAATTAATTATTAATAAAGAATTTGGATTAAATAAAACTGTTAATCCCATGCAGGGATCTTTTCTTATTAGTGAACTTTCAGATCTTGTTGAAGAGGCTGTTTATAGGGAATTTGAAAAAATTTCTGATAGAGGTGGCGTCCTTGGTGCCATGGAAAGTATGTATCAAAGAGGGCAAATTCAAGAGGAATCACTACTTTATGAAAGTTTAAAGGATTCAGGTGAACTTCCTATTATTGGGGTAAATACTTTTTTAGGTAAACATAGTGGAAAGCAGAACATAGTAGAAGTGGAATTAACGAGGGCAAGTGATGATGAAAAAATGGAACAAATTAATAGATTAAAGGAATTTAAAACTATTCATAAATCTGAATCGCAACAAGCACTTGAAAGACTTAATCAAGTTGCATTGAAATCTGGAAACATTTTTGAAGAATTACTAAATACTGTTCAATACTGCTCCCTTGGAGAAATTTCGCAGTTACTTTACAAGGTAGGAGGCCGATATCGCCGCAATATGTAATTCTTTTGGGATATTATTTTTTTTTAATGTTTTTATGTTTGTGATAAAAACTGAAGCTAAAACTGCTTATTTTGTAAAAATGAATTTAATTCCAACTCAAAAAAATACAAAAAACATAGGTTTAACAAAAATAGAATCATTTTTTTTTCAACAAAGAGAAGCTTATGATAAGTTATTTCCTTTAATTTCAAGTTCAACTGAAATTGGTATTCTTGCCACCAATTGTGATCGAGAATTTGATGAAAAATCAGATAAATTATATAACGGATGGAACTATAAAGATTTAAGTGCATCGCTTAACACTTTAGAATATCAAGATATTATGGTTCCTATTCAAATCAAATTAAAAGTTGCATATAAAGAAAAGGTTAATGTCACTTGTGTTGATGATGTAGGGTTAATTAAAGAAGAGGACTTGGAATATTCAAATCTGAAGGCATTCAAAGGTTTTTTAGATAGATTGTTAGAATCTATGGATGTAGAACTTGTAAAATTTAAGCGCTATTCAAAAGCATTACTTCTCGATGAAAAAGACAAAAATCAAGACCCCATTTTACTTGCTAAGAATAGAATTAAAGATAGTATAGCAAAAATTGAAGAAATTAAATTGCTAAAAAATAAAAACATGATATCAGCATTGGATAAAATTAAAGAAGATAATATTGTTATAATAATAACTAACGATTACGACCAAAAGATTTTAGAAAATAAAATTGAAAACTTAAAATATGTAATACAAAAAGTTCCAGTAACAGAAATTAAAAATGATAACGAACAAATTTTAGAAACAGCAAAAAACTTAAGATAATAAAATAATTTTTTGGATACAAATTATGGTAAAAATTTATACAAAAACAGGTGATAAAGGCGATACTTCTCTTGTTGGAGGACAACGCGTAAAAAAATTTCATGATAGAATCCACTTATATGGAGAAGTAGATGAGCTTAATTCTTTTATAGGACTACTTATTTCAGAACTTATTGGACCACAGGAGAATGTTAAAAAATCCTTAGTTTTTATTCAAAGAGAATTATTTGAGCTAGGATCAAATTTAGCAACTGAATTTGCTGATCAAGCTAAGTTTAACTTAAATCCAATAGACGTTGAAACCGTTACATATTTAGAAAATGAAATAGACATATATCAAAAAAACTTAAGCCCTATTCGCAATTTCATTCTTCCAGGTGGTTCAAAGGCGGCAAGTGTTGCTCACCTTTGCCGTACAGTTTCTCGAAAAGTGGAAAGAAAAATGGTGGAATTTTATTTTTCTGAAAAAATGTCTTTTGAAGAAAATAATAATATTACATTTCTTAACAGGCTCTCCGATTACTTTTTTGTGCTCGCGAGATACCTCAATCATTTGGCAAAAATTGATGATATTATCTGGGAGAAGAAAAAAAAATTAATTCCAAAAATCTAAATCATAAACAAAACGACAATTTTCTTTCATAAATTGAAGATAATCATATAAATATTTAGGCATTCGATATTCATTTACTAAAAATAGTCCCCACAATTGTGAAGCTATTACAATTTGATTGAGATCCACCTTATGCTCAAAATGGTGTTTATAGTTATCAATAATAGTTTCCACGATCGATAAATAAAATTCTCTTTTTTGTACTAGGATTTTAAAGGGGCCGCGTTTTATCTCCTTTTTAGTCCGAAAGTACAATCTGTCCTTATCATCAAATTCAGCTGAAAAACCATAATAGGGCATTAGTAGATTATATAAATCTGGAGATAACTCATCTAGAAATTGTAATGTATGATCTTCTATGGTTCCTAGAATACTTTTACTATCAAGATAACGAATAATGTCTAGGCTTTCTCCCATATAACTTCCATCAATTTTTTTTAAAATGGGAGTCATTTTTTTTTCTATAAAATTTACCGGAGTTACCTCATCGGCATAATGAAGGAGTTGGGTTTTATGAGGAATTTGCAAAAATCCAAGTGCAAGACGTACCCGTATACAAAAGGGGCAGTGAGCATAATAGTAGAGAGTTACCATGTGGTGGCCTTAAAGGAGTTTTTTTGATAGGATATCACTATGAATACAACACTAGAAGTAGACACAAAATATATTATAAACATTACAGACAAAGCTAAGCTACACATTAAACAAATTGTTGAAAAGGATAAACCAGCTTTTCAGCAGGGTTTGAGGCTTTCAGTTGTTGGTGGTGGATGCTCTGGACTTTCCTATAAGATTGAGTTTTCTGACATTAAGGAACGGGATAATATTCTTGATTTAGAATATGTTAAAGTTCTAATTGATCCAAAATCAGCGATCTACTTAAAAGGTATCGTTTTGGATTTTCAAGATGGACTAAGTGGGAAGGGTTTTGTGTTTGAAAATCCTAATGCAAAAAACACTTGTGGATGTGGCGAGTCTTTCTCTGTTTAGTTTGAATAAAAAATCCCATCCAAAATTACTTGAAATTATGTTAAAAGGTGGCATTTTTACTCAAGCATTTGCAGTTGTTCAAATTACAGGTAAGGATTCTTTTTCATTTCTTCAGGGTCAAACAACAAACGATGTTAGCAAACTTATATCAATTAATTCAGTACAACTAAATTCATTACTAAGTCCTCAGGGAAGAATTGAATCAGTTTTTTCTTTGATAAAAATCGATGAGGGATTTCTAGTTATTCTGGAAACGCACTACTTAGAAAGATTTCAAAAAAGAATTGATAAATTTTTAATTTCTGAAGATGTTGAAATCAATCTGTTGTTTAATAAAAATTTCAAAATAGTTATCGGATTTGAATCAATATTAAAAATAAAAAAGTATAAACACCACCCCATTTATTATAATGGAGAATCAGCTTTGCTCTTACTTGATGAAAACTCCGAAGTGGAAGATGTCTCTCAAGTAAATGAGATGGATGTGAATAACTTAATGTATTATCACGGATTATTTCCAATTGATTTTGATCATCCACCACTTTTGACGGAAACATTTTATTCAGAAAGAGCATTAAGTCAGGATAAAGGCTGCTATCCTGGCCAAGAAACTGTGGCAAAAATTCTCTCTCGAAAGGGAGCAGGCTTATATCCAGCATTCTTAGAGTCAAATTCATCGGAATTAATTGTCTTAGAAGAGAGTTTTGGTAAAATAATTTATACAGTTAAACATAATAATTTCATCAATTACTTTGTGTTATTAAACAGAAGCTATCGAATTCATAATGCTGAATACAACATTAGTGGGGCAAATGAAGAAAAAGTTATTCTAAGATGTAAATTATATCCGCTAGTTTTTTTCTCTGAAAATGATCGTCTTCAAGAGTTTTATTACGAGTCATTAGAATATTATAATAATAATAATGATTTTAAAGCTAGTGAAAGAAACTTGAACTTAATAATAGAGCATTTTCCTGATTTTAGTGAAGCCTACGAATCACTTGGTGTTTTATTATCCAAGGAATCTCGCTTTCTTGAAGCAATTGAACTCATGAAAAAGCTAGTCTTATTAAAACCTAATGATGTAATGCCCTATACAAACTTGTCTCTTTTTTATATGAAAATTGGAGAAATTAAAACGGCAGAAGACTATAAAGCGGAAGCAACATTAAGAACTTTTGATCAATTTGGCCAAATTTCTCGCGATAAAAAAAAATTAGAAAATAAAAATCAGCAACAAAAAATTGAAAAAGAAAATTCAAAGCGAATGTTTTTAGAAGTTCTTGAAATTGACCCAGAAGACAGCATCGCCCTTTATGGACTCGGTGAAATACATTTCTTTTTTAAAGAATATATAAACTCCCTCAATTATATACAGAGTCTTTTGACTTTTGATCCAGATCATATTAAAGGCAATTTACTTTTAGCAAAAATTTTAATTGAACAGAATAAAATTCCTGAAGCACTTTTTATCTTAAATTCAAAAAAAATAATTGCTGCTACTAAGGGCGAAACCAAAATGGCCAATGTTTTTCAAGAGCTAATTGACCAATATAAAAACTAGATGCAAAATTTTAGTTTTGCTTTTTCAATTGGTTTTAGAATTATAATAATGATTTTTTATTTCATTCAAAGATATAGTTATCTACATTCTTTGCTAGAAAATTAGTCGGACTTTTTAACAATTAATTAAGTAGACAACTTTAAAAGTAGATCAAATAAAGATTTGATTTTTTAAGAATTATATTTTTCAAATTTTAATGATCTACTTTGAAGTTTTTTTTTATTCAGTCAAATCTTTGATAATTCTTATTTTGTCTTCTGCAGACCCGTTAGTATCATGTACTAAATTTGAAACATAATTTTTTTCTAAAGTAATTTCGTATTGAGTAACGTTATTAGATTTTTTTGCAGCGTTTATGAGTGCCTCTACAATTTTTTCAGATAGTTCTGATAAAATACTACTTGGAAATGAAGGATATCTAATTTCTAATGATTTTTGAATTGTTTCTTGAATTTCAGAGGATTTGTTATCTAACAGAGTAAGAGCTCCTAGAGCAAGTAAACGATCATTTCTATCCAATCCATCATTATAAGACTTATTTAGATATCCTTTTTTTGAAACTATTTGATATGCCGTAAATCCAGTAACTACAGCTGCCAAAAATCCTGAGGCTTGTTTTAATGTTTTATCTTTAAAAAAGATTGCACCAGCTGTATAAGCAACGAATGCATTCGCGTTTGTACAAATAATACTTGTTGCCAAAATTAATGAAAGAAAAATTGATTTCATAAAATCTCCTTTTAAAAAAATATTTTAGTACAAAGTAAAAACAATATGTACGATGTATTAAGAATACGTAATGTTTTAATTTATTAATAGTTTGAAAGTGAGTTTTAGACGAAAGAGATGGATTTCTTTTAACTTTTGAATTTATTTACTGATATGTAGAAACAATGAACAGGTTATTTTTTATAATGGCTGGGAAGGTGGGACTCGAACCCACGACCAATAGATTAACAGTCTACTGCGCTAACCAACTGCGCTACTCCCCAGTATAAAAAAACATGAAAGTAAAAATCAATTTATAGTAGCTGCCATATCTTTGTCTAGTTTTTGGTCAATTTAAAGTGCTTGAAATTAGTAAATTACTCAAGTTTTTTGGAAATATCTCGATAGGAAGACATGGATGCACCTGAACCTCAAATGATTATTCATGAAATACTTAGTTTCTTTGTCCCTAAGTACATTGAAGAGTGCTTTGCCTTTTTAAATGGAAAATGTTCAAAGGATAAAAAAGCAATTTCATTAGTAATTCTTTCCAGCGAGATGGCCAATCTATACTCTGAAAAAAATTTCCTTAATCCTTATTTGGGCATTAGGGAAGCGCTCTCATTACCCGCTTTGGGTTCTAATTCCTTGGGAGGAAGCATGGTTGCACCTACTTCACATGAAATGAAAGTTGATCTTGCGGGCAGTATAACGAATAAGGAGGATTCCCTTTATTCAAGTGGTGTTTCTTATCCTGATACTCCGGAAAGTATTATGAATAGAATTGGAGCCCATAGGAAATTTTTAAATCAGACAAAGCAAAATAACCCTATTATTATTGATAAAAAAGCCTCCTAACATCCAATCTAGAAAATTAAAATGGTATAGCACTAAAAGAGAGCTCACTTTCTAAATCAGGGAATTTTTCAAGGATTTCGCTAGGAACAAAGAGAGTTGAATCTTTATAAATTATTTTTGTTTTTAATGCAGTAAAATGATGTCCCTCGTATTTAGGAAGCTCAAGTAAGTAATCTGAAAGATCATCAAGTGGTATGTTTGGAGATAGAGCTTTAACTTTACCATGAATTTTATCTTTTATCGGTTTAATCATATTCACGGGACATTGGAAGTGAGGGCCACCGTCAAAGGGATCTACTTCATTTATGTATTGAAATCCAATGTCTTCTAACATTTTTTTTACAGGTATGGTGGATTCACCCACTTGACCAATGGCAACGCGCGCTTCAGTAGGAAGGAGTGTTTGATAAATATTTTCCGATGGATAGAGACTTAGAATAAATTCCTTATTTTTTCGACTTAATTCATCTGCGTCAAAGTAATCCATATTTAAAAATCTTCTACCAATTGCTTCCCATAGAGGGGAATTACCCTCTGAATCAAAGGGAGGCATGAGTTCTGCGTGAATTTTAGGGCGAAATCTATCGGGATACATAGATAAGTAAAGAAATCTGACAAAACTAATTTGTTTTCCAATTTTTTGTCCATTGGATCGCATACTAGGATTTAAAAGCAGGGCTCCGATTTCAGTAGGTCCATTTGTATCAATTCCAAGTTTAAGTGTTCCATGAACAAAGCCAGTATTTAGCGTTTGGGAAAATTTATATTCCTGTCCCACTCTTAAATAAAAGTGGGGTTCTTCAGGGGTTCCGTGTTGAGCGTGAATAAGGGAAGTTCCAACTACTCTTTTGTTAATTAAGTCCTCAACTACAAACATATAGTAATTTTGTTCAAGTTTTTTGCTAGGATTAAGGAAGGTTTTATTTGATTTCAGAATGAGGCTTTCAAGTTGCTCAATGTTAGAGGGCAAATTAATGAAATTCATGAGTCTACTTAGCTCGTGAATATCTTTAAGATCTGAAAGTGCTACTGATCGAAGTAAAAACATATAATTGACCTAAATTTAAAAATCCTTATTTGGTTTTTAAATTATATTGAATAATATAACTAAAATTAGGATGAGGTCCCATGTCTGATCAAGTTACCCCAAATAAAGATAACATAGATTCACTCTTAAAGTCATTTCAGGTACTTTATCAGGAAAAGAAGTGGCAAGAGTCTTATCTACTTTTAAGTCAATCAAACTTTAATAATACGGGTGTGGTCCAGTTTAATTTAGGCGCAGTTTCTCTAAAAAATGAAAATTTTGCACTAGCAAGACTACATTTTGAAAGATCAAAATCACTGGGATTTTCTCATGTTGGCGTTGTTAAAAATAATCTAGCGATTGTAAAAAAATTAGGTCTGGAATCTATTGAAGAACCAAATTATTTTGTAAAACAATGGGGAAATTTCAAAAGCTTTGTACCTCAAGATTTTGTTTTTTTGTTTGTACTTGTCATTATTGTTTTTAATCTAGCTTGGCAGTATTTAAAGAAAGGAAATCAAAGTTTTAGATTGTTTTTTGTGAGCTTCCTTATTTTACTGACAAGTTTTTTCATTTTTCAATGGCCCTTTGAAAGTAGTTTAATGAGTCATAATCAGGCAATTATTCTGAAAGAGACGGAAATTAGAGAAGGACCTTCTACTGTTTTTGATGTTAATGGTAAGTCTCCAGAGGGTTTAAAAGTAACAATTGATGAGGTAAGAGAAGGTTGGGGACATATTTCTTCGCCAACAGAGTTTAGTGGTTGGATACTCTTAAGTAGAGAGAATCTAGATTTTATCAGTTTGAAATAAAGTTATAATAATTATTATAAATATAAATAAGGTTTTAAATTTAATGCATAAATTATTTTTGATGGTGTTAGCTTTTTTTCTTGTTCATTTCCTAAGTTGTTCTTCGGAACCGATTAAGGGTAAAACCCCTGCGGAGGGACTTTTTTTAGAAGCTAAAAGGATGGTTGGAAAAAAGAGATTTATTGGAGCAACTGAGCAGTTAAATAATTTGCGCACTCAATATCCTTTCAGTTTTTATGCAGTTCCCGCAGAATTATTGCAGGCTGATATTTATTTTATGCAGGAAAATTTTGAGGAAGCCACAGCTGCTTACATGCAATTTAGGGATCTACATCCTAAGCATGAACAAATTGATTATGTGATTTTTAGGATTGGTGAATCTTTTTACCAACAAACGCCAAGTACTTTTGATAGGGATTTAACTAGTGCTGTGAATGCAGAAAAGTTTTTTAAAGAAATAGTAGAAAAATATCCTCAGTCAATTTATCTCAAAGAATCTAAGGAAAAAATTATTTTAATTCAAGAAAAAATAATTTCAAAAGAAAAATATATTGCAGATTTTTATTATAAGACAGCAAATTATGATGCTGCTCTTTGGCGATATAAATATATCTTAGAAAATTTTAAAGAGGAATCAATTGTAAAACATTCCAAATTTAGAGTAATTCTGTCTTTAGCAAAACTAGACAAATGTGAAGATTGTTTAGAACAAATTAAGACTGATGCACCAGTTTTTACAGAAGCACAGGTACGGGAATTAAATTCAATAGTTGATGATTGTAGCAAGAGATTAAAAGGAACAAAGTATGAGTGAAGCCCTATTTGGTCAAGACAAGTACTGTCAAACCTTATTTGATCAAGCCAATTTATTATATAATAATAATGAATTAAAAAAATCTGCAGAACTTTTAGATGAAGTATTAAGTATTAATAGTGAGTACGTGGAAGCACATTTTTTAGTGGCAAACATTTTTCATCTTCAGGGTAAAATTGGAAAAGCCTTAACATCATTTAAAAAAGTTTTAGAAATTTCTCCAGATCATACTGATGCCATGGTCAGTCTTTCCGTTATTTTAAATGACATAGGAAAATATCAGGAGGCAAAAAAGTATTTTGAACTCGCCGATTCAAAAGTTAAAAAAGGAAATAGTGGAATTGTTGACGGGCATGTTAATAAAAAATTTTCTTTGCATCATTATGAAATAGCGGAAATGTATTCTACTTATCAAAGATTTGACGAGGCACTTTTAGAGTATAATAAAGCCTATTCTCTCGATCTCGATAATCTGCAAATACCTTTAAAAATTTCTAAAACATTACATAAACAAGGCCAGATTCAACTTGCTAAAAACACAGTAAAAGAATTAATTTATAGATCACCAGACTATATTCCGGCCTTACTTTATTGGGGCATTTTACATTTTGGGGAAGGGGATATACTAGAAGCTCATAAATCCTGGAATAAAGTTTTATCTAAGGATCCTGATCATGTGGAAGCAAAAATGTATCTTAATCTTTCTAGAGGGGCAAACGAAGTAAATTTTCAATCAATTTAAGATTATCTAGATCTAAAATATCTAATATTAAGATAATCAGTAGTATGACAGTATGACCTAATTATCTTAATTATTCAGCCTCTGATTCAAAATCAATGTTTTTAAGATTAGCAGCTGATTCAGTTTCATTATTTAAATCAGGCGTTAGATCTGGATTAAAGCTTTTTATTGGTGCAGCAGCAGTTCGTTTTAAATCATCGCTTGCATTAAAAGATGAGATTGCAAGTTTTAATTCTTTATACATCTCGTGTTTAACTGTCAATTTGTTGTCTTGAAGGACTACTTGTTTTGCAATATTTTTTTTCAAATTAATAATTAGCGGAGCTTTTAAATTTGAAGACATTAAAGTGAAGTCTGCTGGGATTGTTAATATTGTATAAACTTTAGAATCATTAGGACTGAGTAATTCAAGTGAATTCATATCACTTGGCATTAGCATTGGACAATAATCGTTTTTAAATATTTGTGGCTCTATAATTGGGAAGGCAATATGGGTAGCCTCAGTACTTTGAAGCCAGAGAATGAGAGTGCTATCGTTTGGGTCATGAACGATAAAGTTTTTATATTGTTCAAATCCTAAAATACCTTCTTTAAAGCGAATGATGTCTTCTTGGTTGATCACAAGTTCGCCAAATCTAGTTGAATTTATTTTCACCCATATCCTCCGGGTATTAAGAACAAGATAAATTAAAATTTAAGATTAATGTTATGGGTCAATAAGACACAAAGCATTAAGACTTAAGTAAATGTTACCAATTGCATACGGAAATGTGCAAGAAGGAAATTATTGCTAATTATTTCTTTGAGGAGAGCTCTCGACTTAAATCGCCTAACATGTCAGGTGTAGTTTCCATGGCCTTTTCATTTTGCTCTTGGATGGCCATATAAACTTCTTCACGGTGAATTTTAGTTTCTTTTGGGGCCTTGATTCCAAGTCTTACTTGTTTACCTTTAATCTGAACCACAACAATTTTAATATTGTCGTCAATAGCAATGCTCTCTCCGAGCTTTCTTGTCAATACAAGCATAGTTCATCCTTAACTACGAAAGTACAATTGGCGCCTTAAAAAAGTATTTCGACACAAATGTACGACTTTTAAAATTAGTGTACTTACTCAACAAATTATTTAACTTGATTTACTCTAAGATCCATTTCGGAGGTCAAAAAATTAACTCAAGCAGAAAATAAAAATTTTAGAGGCCGAGAAAGCTACATAGTAGGAGATAATATTGTTTAGTAGAATATTCAAGTAAAAAGTAACATTTTTTTAGTATTTGACCAAAAACTAAAACTAACCTGACTTTATATTTTTAGACACCAAGATAACTAAGCAGATTTTTATTAAGCATATTTGCACCTGATTTGTAGGTTGCTTCAAGCGTTGTTTGATTTTTTTGAATGTTAGTGAAAAGCTCTAAAACATCGGCATCTTCTAATTTACTTAGATGTGCTTGTTGCTGCACTTGGTCTCGCTCACTATGACTAGTAATACTTTCCAGGGAGCTTGATAGGGATCCCATTTGAGCTCTTAATTGCACCGTGAGATTAAGATGTTTATCAAAACGATCGAGTAATGTTTGGATGATTTGAGGATTATCAGTTTGTAATGCATTATGAAAACTTTGTAAGTCATTAAAAAAATCGCTCACTGTTTCTGCGACAGCGGCATGCTCAGGATTTTTAGAAGAATTTTCAGAAGATTCTGAAGTAGTTGAAGTTGCCATAGAAGGTGATTTTGAAGCGAGGTCACGTTTTAGTTCTGCATTTTCAATAGGAATATTTGTTTTTTTACTTTGTTCAAGAAGTTGGGATTTAGCATCGAAGGAATTTATATTTGTTCTTCCGGTTAATTCAAGACCATTAATATTAACGGGCATGAAATTATCTTTATTAATTTCAACATAGATTTTTCCACCATCTCCTTTATAATTTCCAGCGCTATCAAATGGAGCAGTGAGAGTTTTAGTACCACCAAAAATATATCTTGATCCAAGTCGTTTATTGGCGATTGCCAGGGACTGATTGAGGAGTTGTTTTGCTTCTTCGGAAACGGCTCGTCTTGCATCTTGATTAAAAACTTCTGAAGATTGTTGGATGGCCAATTCTTTAGCTCGCAACATAACTTCACTTAAATCATTGAGAGCATTTTCGGTTACTTCAAGTTGAGATTTTGCCATGAGAGCATTTCTAGCAAATTGATCAGAATTAGCTTTTCTAGATTTCAAAATTAATATTTCTGTTGAAGCTACTGGATCATCCGATGGTTTTTGAATGTTTTTTAAATTTGTACCCTTAAGTTGCAGGTCTTCTAGCTTAGCTTTTGATTTGCCAAGGGTATAATTAAGTGCGTGTGATCCACTATTTTCTGAAACTCTAGTCAATGAAAACCATTACCTTTTTATCATTTAAAATTTCGTTAAGGTCTGATCATTTGTAATAATGAATTAAACATATCTTCAGAAGCTTTAATGACGCGAGCCGAAGCTTGATAAGCATGTTGGTATTGCATCATTTGGGTTGCTTCTTCATCAAGAGAAACTCCCGATACTCTTTCTCTTAGGGTTTCAACTTGTGCGAGTAGGCCTTTGCTTTGTTCTTCATTGATATTGCTTTTAGAAGTGGCCAGTCCAATTGAAGCTATAGACTTCACATATTCTTCTTCTAGTGAAGCAGTATTATTATTAAATAATTTTTCATTTTGTAACTTAGAAATGGCAATGGCAATTCTATTGTCACCTGGAGCATTTGCTTGTGCCGCAACTGCGATAGAAAGTGCATTATTTGTGATGTCATTTGAAAGAGATAATTGTCTTGCAGCACCATCAAGTTTTAGGGGCTTTTTAAAAAAATCTACATCAGTGATTTTAAGATTTCCCAAACTTGCAGGGAGCCTTCCTTGAGAATCAAGAGGAAGGTCAGTATTAATAAAACCTTTGCGATGAATAGCATTGGTAGATTCAGCAAGATTAAAGGCCAATTTATCTAATTCATTTTGTGTTTTATTAATTTCCTGGGCCTTAGTTTCGATGAGAGCTTTTAACTTACCTCTTTGAAATAAATTGGCCAAATCTCCAGAAGATTTATCTTTAAAAAAAATTTTAATGTCACTTCCTTCAGGATTTATATCTGATCTTTGGATGGAAGCTTCAATTTTTTGAACGAGGCCACCAACCACAAGTGAACCAACTCCAATAACATTAACGGAGTATTGGTTGCGCTCATTCACTGAAGTTTCCACTTCAAAATATTCAGACAACTTTTTTACGGATAAATCTCGCTGGTCCCTTAGGTCCCCTGTTTCACCATTGGAAACTTCTAGTTCTGTAATTTTTATATTTAAATTTTTAATATTTTCAAGAAGTCCATTAATGTCTTCTACATAAAGTTTTGCTCTGTTATCAATATTATTTTCAACATCGGCAATACTCTGGGCTATTCGATTAAAGTCATGAGTTACAACGAGAGCTTTATCGCGAACTAGGTTTTTCATTGTTTCATTTTCAGGTTGTGTTGAGAGTTCTCTGAAGGCATTAAAAAAATCTCCCATTACTTTTGTAAGCCCCTGTTCAGAACTTTCATTTAATACATTCTCCATTTGATTAAGGTGAAAGGAGCGTTCCTCATGGTAGGAGTGTTCAGTTTTGGCATTGATTAATTTTTTTTCAATCAAATTGTCATGTATGCGTTTAATGCTACTTACATCAACACCCGTTCCCATTACCGTATTACTTCTACCAATAGGTCTATTTGTTTGAAGATCTGCTCTTTTTCTAGAAAAACCTTCGGTATTAACATTGGCAATGTTATGGGCAGTGGTGGACATTTGTTTTTTTGAAGCGCTTAATCCTGATTGTCCAATTCCAATTAGATTACTCACAAATGACCTTGCCCCATTGGTGCTTTGGAAAGATTTCTTTTTTCACCGATATGATTATAGGTTGAATTCTTTTGTTTTCCAATAAGTTCAGATTGTAAGCTTGTGAGCTGAAAGAGGGCCTTGTTAAGGTAAAGTCTATTTTTTTTATTTTGGATTTGAATTTTGGAAATAATTTCAAGCAACAATATATTGTATTTTTCTAATACTTCTTCAGGGTTGTTTTTTTCATCAATATTACAAATCTTATAAAGTAATTTTTTCGTACTTTTAAAAGTATTTAGTTCTTCAGATGAGCAACCAGTTTCTAAGGCAATCTGTAGGATTAGTTGAGATTTCTTTAGATCAATTTGATTAATTTGATTAATAATTAATTCTTTTTGAATAATGAGTGACTCTAATTGTTCAAACTCATTACTTAATAAGTGGAGATACTCTTTTGAAGTAAGGTCTAGAAGTTGCAAGTGTAATTCGCTAAGAATTTTCCAAGTATTAACAAAATCGTGGTAGTAATTTTGTTGAGTCAATTCAATTCTCCTATACCATCATGTCTAAAAACTAGAACTAAAACTTAAACTTAAACTAAAACTAAAACTAAAACTAAAAATACTTCTGAAAGCTAAATTAGAATTCAGAGTTTAGCATTTTGTCTGCAACCTTTTCGTAATCAACTTTGTATTCACCCGATTGAATTTGATTTTTTAAATCCTGAATTTTTTTAGAGTTATCAATATCAGGAGCGGAATCAACTTTTCTTTTGATTGCTGAGTAGTCTTTAATGCTGTCTGGTATTTCAACTCGCGCGTGTTGTCCAGGATATTGAGATCCTTCAGAGACACCATCATCTGGATTTAAGGCTTTCCCTTCCTTAGAGATTTTTATGGAGTCTTCTATACTGGGATTTTGTCTTAAACCATTTTTTGAATTTATATTAGCGCTATTAGAATTTGGAAAAAATGGTGGACGTGTGTTTACTTCATTCATAGATTACCTTTGTTGACTCTGATAAAGTTTTTTACCTAAATTATTTTTTATAATTTCCCCAACTCCGAGTTTTTCCTGCTCTGCCATTATCCTAGAATATTCTTGATCTAGATAGGATTGATAAACATCCATTGCGCTACTTTGTTCTTCAGCTTCATCAATAGATTTTCTCATCTCTTTTACAAGCATATTACTAAAATTTTCTTCCATTCCTTTGGCAATTTCTTCAAGTTGTTCTTCCTCGCGGGAGAGCACCCTTTTATTTTGTATTGGCAAAGTTTTGGAATTAATTTCCATGAGAATCCCTCAATTATTAATTTAACATGAAGGAATTGATTTTTCTTATGAGGGAGAAATTTGCCAGTTTGCTTATTTTGCTAAAGAAGTTAAATTAAATGAGCTCAATTTCTGCTGATAAGGCACCGTCTTTTTGAAGAGCTTGAAAAATTGAGATAAGATCTTCTGGAGTTGCTCCAAGCATGTTGAGAGTTTTAACCAGATCTTCTATTGTGGATGTATTGGGAATTCCTAATACTTTTGATTCTTTGCCTTCTTCGCCTTCAATTTTAACCATCATATCTTTATGGCCAAGGGCTGCCGCACGCAAAGTAATGTTTCCACCAACAACAACAGTTCCAGTTCTCTCATTGATGATTATTTTAGCTTTTTGATCTGGTATTACTGAAAAATTTTCAACTATGCCTAAAAGTTCAACAACATTTCTTTCATAAAAAGTAGGAATGATGATATCTATCGTAGAGGAATCTCTGGGAGTTGCAAATTTTCCACCCAATTCCATATTGATAGTTTTTGCTATTCTTGCTGAAGTTGTAAAATCAGGCTGTCTTAATGCTAATCGAATGGCCTGTTTGGTATTAAATTCATTTGGCATTTCTCTTTCTACTGTTGCTCCATTTGGAATTCTTGCTCCAGTAGTTATTTTTGATCCATTTTCAATGCCACCAATGGTAAGAGATCCATTTGCCACAGCATAAACATTTCCATCTCCAGCTTTAAGCGGAGTTACTATGAGTGTTCCACCGGCAAGAGAAGAAGCATCTCCTATAGAAGAAACTTGTACATCAATAGTTTGTCCTGCCCTTGGAAAGGGTGGCAATTTTGCAGTTACTACCACGGAAGCAATATTTTTTGAAACAGTTTCAGTTTTAGGATTTAACCCAAGCGTCTGTAACATTTTTTTAATTGAAGAACTAGTCACCTCTCCACCACTATCTCCTGTTCCTTTAAGTCCTATAACAAGACCATAGCCAATGATTGGATTTTCGCGCACACCTTTGATATGAACAAGGTCCTTAATTTTTACTCCCTTGGGAGCAACTTGAATTTTTTGATTTATGGGAGCGAGTGTGACGGCAGCTTCAGCATGCAGGTTTCTAGAAAAAAGGATTGGGGCAACTAAGATAATTAAGGAAATGAGAAATTTAAAATATTGTTTCATTTTGATCCAAGTTAATTTTTTTCGTTTTAAAAGTAATTTCTTGTATTAGTTTTTTATTATAAATACTCTCGATTCAATTAAGTTTTCTGATTTTACAATTTCCTTACTATCTATATCAGCTTTTTTAACAAGTGCATGTATTTCAACCAATCGTTTTGTATTCCTAAAAAATACTTCTTTTCTTCCTTTTAAAATAACATGCTGATCGTCGATTATATCGGATATACGAGTGGAAATTTTGTCGTAAACAATTTCTGCAATTTCATCATCTGCTTTTTCTGGCCCCGCAGAGGCTCCAGGTTGTCTATTTGGGTTTATCGAATCCGCTGTTGATTTATCAGGAGCAGTATTAGCATTCTTATTCATAACAAGATCATTTTCAGGATTTGCATTTGCACCTTGAGCAAAAAAAGAATTGAGAGGAAATGTTTTTCTAAGTTCTCTTGAAATGTTTTTTCTTAGTGAATCCATAACGTCAATGACTATAAGTTCGCCTCTTTTTCTATAATTGGATGTGGAAAAAAATGATGAAGAATCATCATAGTTATCCCAAAGACTTGCAGCAGGCCTTGAATCAACAAAATCAGAAACTTTTAATCTTTTTTTGTAAACTGTATTTTCCTGCGCTTGGTCTTGAATATTTTCATCGCCGTTAACACTAAAAGTAATAGGATCTTTGATTGGTTTTTTATCGTTGCGAGAAGTTTTTAATTTTCCAAATGGAGAGTTGTTTTGTGGGAGAGAATTTTTGGATTGCACAGCTTCTTCATTAGATATCTGTTGTTGAATTTTTCCAATAAGACCACTACATCCTAATAAATTAAATAAGATTATTGAAAATAGTGAATGGATCAAAATCGAAAAGTGATTTTTTTTAGGTCTCATTTGCTTTTCCGATTTGAAATATACATTTTGTAATGCTTTTTTTAAAATAAATTTTTTGTTCATAATATTATAATTTAAAGATTAATAAGTACTTTGTTTGGTCCGATAATTTCTCCACTTAATTTTTTTTTATTTTTAGGATTTTCAATATTAATGACTTGTCCAAAAACACCACTTTCTAATGCTTTAGCTTGAATTGATATTTGAACTTCTTTACTTTGTACAACAGCTTCAATTTCCTTTCCCATGTGAACAATTTTTTTGAGTGAAATCATATTAAGATTAAGCAACTCACCGGCCTTAATGTTGGCCAAGTTTGTAAAATGGACTAGATTTTGTTTTTCTAAGTCAAATAAGTTTGATGAATCTTCATTTTTTTCAAAGACAATATCAAATTGATCAGCTGATAAATTATTACTTAAAGAAGTAATATCACTCTTAGCTTTTAGAGTCTTAATTAGTTTATAGGATTTTGTTTTAGCGTAAAAAGTAATTTGTTTTGCAACAGGTAAATGTGGAAGTGTATTTTCAGTTAAGCTGATTTTCCAAAGAAGTTCATTTGTATTACATTTTGCACATTCAATTTTTAAAGCATCTATATTGGGTAGAGCATAGGATTTTTTAATTCCAAGATTTAGGACCTCTAATTCATCAAAGAGAATGTTTTTATTTTTCAATTTGATAATTTCAGAAAGATTAATTGTTTCAATAATTTCAGGAGAAATGCTAACAGTAGCAGGTAAAACATCTATGTTTTGAATTGATCTTTCGTTGAGATTAGTTTCATTATATTTTATATCATCACTTTCAATCAGATTCTGAGAAATGATTTTTCCATTTGAAGTGGATAATTTTTCAAGAATTCTAGTGGTGATTTCTGGCGAACAATTACTATTAGTATAAAGAGAAGACAAGTCACTCATTTTTAAATTGGTACTTAAAAACAATATGACAGGAGAAAGCTTTATTTCGCAGGCATTTAATTGGACTGTGATGATGATCGCAGTAAAAGATAAAAAGCTAATAAGTGAAATTTTTTTCATAATATACTTAATTTTATTTAAGGTTATTTATTGTCTGCAACATTTGATCAGCAATTCCCATTACTTTTGAATTCATTTCATAGGACCGCTGTGCCTTTATTAAATTTGTCATTTCATTCATTACATTTACATTAGAACTTTCTATTGCTCCCTGTTGAATAGCACCTGCTATACCTCTTCCCGCAACCTGTTCGCTGGGAGCTCCGCTTCCAACTGTCATGGAATATAAATTTCCTCCCATGGATTTTAATCCAACAGAATTCATGAAAGTAAATATTGGAATTTTACCCGCAATAACAGGATCTTTTTGTCCTTTTACAAATGCTTCTATTGATCCATCTTCAGCGATATTTAAGTGGCTAGTTTCAGCTGGTAAAGTAATCCCTGGATAAATTTTCAAACCTTTCTTTGTAGTTAATTCACCTTGAGCACTTACTGTTAATGATCCATCTCTTGTATATAGAATTTCTTCGTTTGGTCCCATCACTCCAAAAAATCCTTCACCTTGTATCATTAAATCATAGGGGTTCGAAGTGATAAGTGGAGAACCTTGATCCATTTCTTTTTTTATACCACTAACAGCACTACCAGAGCCAATTTGCTGGCCAACTGTATGTTCACTACCAGCAGAAGTTTTATCTCCACTTTCCTTTTGAGTTTCGTAGAGCAAATCTTCAAATTCAGTTCGACTAGATTTAAATCCATTGGTATTTGCATTGGCAATATTGTTAGAAATGGTATTAACCATTGTTTCCTGGGCCTGCATTCCTGTTGCTGCTGTGTTGAGAGCTCTTATCATATTTTATATTCCTGTTAGTTTTTAAAATTTCATAAGATCATTGACCGCTTTACCATTAATAGAGTCATAGGCTTGAACTGCTTTTTGTATTTGTTCAAATTGCCTATGAGCCTTTATTAGTTCACTCATTTCTGTTAGTGCATTTACATTACTAGCTTCAAGGAATCCCTGTTTGACTTCAGAATTCATTGCATCATTTTTAGAGACAATTTCTTGATTATTATCTGATTTAAATTTTCCAGCTCCATCTTTTTGCAATTCTTGAATTTTAGAAAATTCAATCACTGACATTTTTCCCAATTGTACCAAGTTTTGAAATATTTCGCCTTTTGGCGTAACGACAATCTTATTATTTTGACCGGCATTATTAAGATTTCCATTGACCTTAATAATTCGAGATTCAGGATTTTCTTCATCAGCTAGATTATTATTGATGCGAGCTTTTAATAACTTATCATTTGAATCTGTTACTAGTTCACCATTGGCATTCACTGAAAAGTTTCCTCTTCTAGTGAACCGAATTCCCTGTGGAGTTAGAACTTCAAAAAATCCATCACCGTTGATGGCAAAATCCAGTGGATTGTTTGTGGGATTAAGTTGTCCTTGATTAAAATTTGAAAATCCCCCTGCACTTTTTACAAAGGATTTGTGGACTCCAGCTTCGCGATACATATCTGCAGTGGAAAAATTCTTGCGTGGAATATCAATATCTAGTTGAGGGTCTTCATATGATTGAACATATTCTCTAAAAGCTAAATCATCTTTTTTAAATCCGATAGTGTTACTGTTTGCAATATTATTAGCTATCACATCAACTTTTTCTTGCTGTGCAATTTGACCAGAGATGGGAACCCAGATTGCTTTCATATGATCATCTTTCCCTCATAATTACTAAAATAAGTAATTATAATTTGTTTATTTTAGAAAAATTTAAATCTCGTTCTCGATATTGAATTAATAAACTAAACTTCAATAAGATATGAATTCAGTTTATAATTTTATTTAATATAAACCCTCTCTTTACATTATAATTTCACTCTTGGATTAATGCTGTGTTAGGAAAAACATGCTGCATGAGGAGATGAAAGTTGTAATGAAATTAATAAAATATCAAATTGGGATGATTAATATGAATGAACCAGAAACAAAAGAGTCGAAGGAAAAGCTTGATTTTTCTAATTTAGAAAAAAATTTATCAGAACTAGAAATAATGGTTAGAAAATTAGAAAAAAATGAAACTGGACTAGAAGAATCAATTAATAGCTTTGAAAAATGTGTGACACTTTACAAAAGCTGTCGGGGAATACTTAAAAATGCTGAAAAAAAAATTCAATATCTCTCTGATTCTTTAAAAGAAGAAGACTTAGATTACTCTGATAAAATTAAAAAATAAAATTTCAAAAGAAATATATGACCTTTAAATCACTTATCACATCGCTATTTTTAATGATGTTCATTTTTTCCTGTTCGACCTTGAATTCTGATAAATCAACTTCCTCTGGTAACAGTGACTCTAAAAAAGATGACATAGATCAACTTGGTGATCCCATGAAAATTGAAGTGAGAAATAGCGATGCTCCATTTGTTAACACAGATGCTTATCCTTCAATTAATTCAGATGATTTAGACAAATCAAGAGTTGTAAAAAAAGCTAATAAAATTATTCCTATTAGAGTTATTGTTGATGAGTTAGGAATAAATTTTTTAATGGCCCTAGGCGTATTGAAAGAATTAGAAAAAAAGGGATTTAAAATTGTGACCTTGTACGGGATAGGTTCCTCAGAGATTATAGAATTTTATTTTGCAAGAGGAAAAAAGATTTCCTATGTGGAATGGAATTTTTTTAAACTACTTAATAAAGATTTTCCCCTTGAAGATGAGGAAAATAAGAAACATGTGTTAGGAAAAACAGCGAGAGAAGCTTCTAAAGCAGGTTTTAAATCAAAAAATAATTTACACTTAGTAGATTCCAGACACCCATGTTCACAAGTTAATTTATCAGCGCAATTTGAGAAAGAGCATTTTCATAAATCGGACGATCAAAAAGAACAAACATTAACTTTGTGCATAACTAATAAGTCAAATACCGTTTTAACTTCAAGCGATAGATTGCAATACTTAGTTTTAAAATCTTCTAAGGAAGAATTAACTGTATCTTTAGTTGAGTTTATACAAAAGGGCCAAGCCCAAGCTGGTGTTGTAAGTTTTGAATAATGATTATGAAATAATTAGTTAATAAATATTATGAATGAATAATTGAGAAACTATGAAAAAAATAAAAGTGAAATGGGGCTTTGTCATTGGATTGCTCGTAAGTTTTTGTTTTTTAGGTTTTGGAGCAGTTGTATTATTAACTTGGAATATTTCTCAGACACTTCCGCCAGTTTCCAAATTAAGAGAGTATAGTCCTGCAGTTCCAGCAAGAGTATTGGATAGAAACGGAAAAATTTTAATGGAACTTGGGACCGAGAATCGGGACCTTGTGATATATAAAGATATTCCCAAAGTTCTTATTCAGGCAGTCATATCAGCAGAAGATGATCGATTTTATGAACACAATGGTGTTGATTTTCCAGGTGTGTTTCGAGCAACTATAAATAATATTAAGGCCGGGAGAGTTATTCAAGGTGGAAGCACTATTACCCAACAAGTTGCAAAATCATTACTTTTAACAAATGAAAAAACATTTACCCGAAAAATTAAGGATTTTTTATTAGCAATAAATATAGAACGTGAATTTTCAAAGGAAGAGATTCTTTATTTATATCTTAATCAAGTTTATTTAGGTTCAGGTTATTACGGAATCAAGGCAGCAACGAAGGGATATTTTGATAAGGAACTATCTCAAATTACAATTGCCGAGTCTGCATTAATAGCAGGGCTTCTTTCGGCTCCAGGTAGATATTCACCACTTGTAAATCCTAAATATGCAAAAACAAGACAAAATTATGTGCTAGAACAAATGTATAATAAAAATCGCATTACAAATGAAGAATATGAAAAAGCGAGAAGTGAAGAAGTAAAACTAAGAATTGCTCCAGAATCAGCATTAAAAGCTCCCTATTTTTCAGAATGGATTAGACAAAGCATGGTGGCTGTTGTTGGTGAAAAACAATTCCTGACTGATGGACTACAAATTACGACAACACTTGATTTAGAATTGCAAACCTCAGCAGAAAAATCAGCACAGGCTGGAATAAAAGAAATTGATAGAAGGCAGGGTTTTTTAGGTCCCATTAATCATGTACCACCAGAAGAACTTTTAAAAAAAGAATTAGATCTTGCATTAAATATTGCACAGGAATTTTCTACCTATAAATCATTTTTAAGTGATGGCAGTTTGAGAGATCAATATGACTTTACGAATAAAGAAAAAAATGATTTTCAAAGTACGGTATTAAGTTATTACCAAAGCTCTGATCTCATTTCAAAACAATTTCAAACTCCACTTATGGCATCCCCTTATTATGATGTGAGAACCCTTTCTTTTTTAAGAGAAAAAAAGAAGTATCCAGCAGTGGTGCTAAAAATTAATGATCGTTTAAAATTAATTTTTGCTACAATTGGCGGCATTGTTGGAGTTATTCCCTTTGATGGTTTTAAGTGGGCCCATAAAAGAAAAATTAGTGAAGAAACAACTTATGCCTATGTTCAACAGGAAAAACCTACGACTATTTTAAAAGAGGGAGATATCATTGATGTTACAATTGATTCTATTGCACCTATTCCATTAGTTTCAAAAATCCAAAATTCTAATTTGAAATCATTATCACCAGATTTAAAAACTCAATTAGTAGATTCAAAATTTATAATATTTAACTTGGAACAATCGCCTATTGTCCAGGGTGCAGTGGTGGCAATGGACCCACACACAGGAGAAATTCTAGCTCTTGTTGGTGGAAATGATTTTGCAAAATCTAAATTTAATCGTGCCATACAATCACTTCGCCAAGCGGGCTCTGCAGTAAAACCATTAATCTACGCTACTGCTCTTGAAAATGGATTTACTCCTGCTTCGATATTGCTTGATACTCCTCAATCATTAAGTGGAGTGGATAATGTTTCTTCCTGGAAACCAAAAAATTATGATGGAGAATTCAAAGGTTTAATAACCCTGCGTACTTCATTACAAGAGAGTCGAAATGTTTCAACGATTAATCTTTTGCAGCATTTAAAAATTGAAAAAGTTTTGGAATTCATAAAGCGACTTTCTATAAAATCAAAAATCCCAAACGATATGAGCATTGCCCTCGGTTCATTTGGTATCAGTTTATTAGATTTAACAAAAGCCTATTGTATATTTCCCAATGGTGGAAAAAAAATTAAAGAAAAAAAAATCATTTCAATTTTTGACCGAAATGGAAAGTCCCGGCAAGAATTAGTTGATCGAGTAAATAATTTAATTTCACTCGATAATCCAACCGCTGAAGTAATTGCTAATGAAGAAGAAATGATGGGTGATGAAGATTTGGCCAGTAACAAGGAAAGTGAAGCGGATTTAAATAAGACTGAAAATGCGACAAGTGAAATGGGTGTAAAAGTAACAAAAAGTGGTAGCGATCAAACACCGAACACAAATGATTCAGCAAATAATGTAGATTCTGCTGATGCTAACAAAAATAAAAACACAGATGCAAAAAATGATAACAATTCAGAAGAACAAGTAGAGCAAATTCATAAAAAGGGAATTGATTTTTTGAGTGGGTTAAAAGGGGAACAGGTTTTTGATGCAAGACTAGCTTTCATCATGGATTCACTTTTAAAAGGTGTTATACAGGCCGGGACAGCTCAGGACGCAAAATCTCTTGGACCCATTTTTGCAGGAAAAACTGGTACAACTTCCAGTTATGTCGATGCTTGGTTTGTGGGTTTTTCTAATAAACTTGTTGTTGGAGTTTGGACTGGTTTTGATGATAATACCACTTTGGGTTTTGGAGAAACTGGAGGCTATGCCGCACTTCCAATATGGAAAATGATTATGGAATCTTCATTTGGAAAATATAATCATACAGATTTCCAGGCCCCTCCAGGTATTGTGCAATTGTTAGTTGATAAAAAAACTGGGAGATTGTTAAAAAAATCTGTAAGTGATGCGATACATGAATATTTTGTATCTGGTACTCAGCCTGGTGGGACGTTTGATCAAAATGATCAAGTTGATGATGTAAAAACTCCAATTCTTGATGAAGAAGATTACTGGTCACAGCAGTAATACTCATTTTGAATAACAATCCCGGAAAATTAATCTCTATTTTTTCTTTTTGATCAAGTTGCTTTAGAGCAGTGCCAATTTGACGATGAGTTGTCGTTAACAATGGTAATCAAAAAATGAAAAATAGCAGCAAAATATTTCAATGTGGCTTATTACTTTCAATCATATTTCACTTTTCACTTATATTTATAATTCAAAATGCAAATTTTAATAAAAAAAAGCCAAATTCGATTACTTATAAAATTAATGTAAATAAAGAAAAAGATGCTGTTAATCCAAGAATTGAAAAAGAAAAAGTAAATGATACATCAAAACAAATAGTTGAAACCGTTAATCAAAAAGATTCAATTTCTCCTGAAGAGAAGAGATTATTAAGCGAAAAAAATAATTCTGTTAGAAGAGAAACTGTTGCTAAAATTGTTGATAAATTTCAAGTTGCAAAAAAACAATTAGTGAATTCTAAGACTGTAAAGCAAGCAAAACTAAATAACCAAAAAAGTGCTGTAAAAAAACTTTCCCTATCAAATTTAGGAATTGGATTACCAGCAATCGAAAATAGAAAAGTTGTTTCAAGTGAAGAAAAAAATAATAGCGATCAAAGGCAAAGTAATAATGGATTTGGAGTTGTTTCAAGTAGTAACGATTTTTTAAAGGTTGTTCCAAAGGGAGATTTAACAGAGCTTAATACAGTTGAATATAAACACTTTGGATTTTATCAGAGAATTAAAAAACAATTGGAGCAATATTGGGGAACAAATTTAAAGGAAAAAGCATCTAGAATATATAAGTCTGGACGAAAAATTGCAACCCAAGACGATTTTATTACTAATCTTGAAATTACCTTAAATACAAATGGTAAAATTATAAAAATTAAAGTTGTTGGAGCTTCAGGAGTTAAAGAGCTCGATGATGCGGCAATTGATTCATTTAATAGCGCAGGTCCATTTCCAAATCCTCCTCAGGATTTATTGTCGAAAAATAAAGGTGAAGCAATTATCAAATGGGGATTTGTTGTCAAAACCTAGAAGAAGGATGATTTTTTAAATTAATTTTTAGGTGCAGTAATGGGCGTATTGTAATTTAGAATATTTAGTTTTGTAGATTGCTCTTAAGTTTATCGACACCTTCAATTGCAATATAATCATCCCATACCATTTCTAATTCGTGCATTGTCTCAACAATCATTAATGCAGCTTGATCTCGTGTCACTTTTTGCATATCTGATAGTTGAATAATGGCTTTGTGTAACACTTCAATCACAGGACTTTCGTTTAAAACCCTTAGTCTTTCTTCAAAATCAGGTTTTAGTTTTAATTCTTTTCGTTTAACGATTGCAGTATTAAGTAATTGTAATGTTTCCATAATTTATGGCCAGCACCAATGATTTGAGGATTTTTAATCGGAGGATATGCGTCTTATTTTCCGTCTATTTGTTTTTTATAGGCTTCAGGAGTCAGCAGTGATTCCATTTCCGAAGAATTAGTAGGTTTTATTTTAATAAGCCAATTGTGATAACAGTCTTCATTAATAAGTTCTGGTGAAGATTCAACGGCTGAATTTTTTTCTATAATTTCTCCTGAAATGGGCGCAAATAAATCACTAACTGATTTAATAGATTCAACAACACCAAAAGGTTGATCTTTGCTAATTTTTTTCCCAGTATCTGGAATTTCAACATAAACAACATCACCAAGAGAGGATTGTGCAAAATCTGTAATTCCTATAAAAGCAACTCCATCTTTAAAGTCAACCCATTCATGTTCAGCAGTATATTTCAAATTGCTTGGTAATTTTGTGGCCATTATTTATGTCCTCCCTTTAAAAAATTTTGTTGCGTAATTTCTATGGAAATAACTTGAGATCTAATCTTAACAAAGAGTGGTTTAATTTTAAAATCAAAATCCGCTGCGATTAATCCCATTGCAATACTTTTATTGAGTGTAGGAGACATTGTACCGGAAGTCACTCTACCAATAACATTTCGATCACTGTCAAGAATTTCATATCCTTCTCTGGCAATGGCTTGAGTTGGGAAAAATTTGATCAATCGAAACTTAGGGAGGTAGTTTAGTAGGCCATCCCTGCCATTAAAATTTCTTCCCTCCATTTTCACGGTCCATTTTAGTGCACAATCAAGTGGTGTAAGAGAATCATCTAATTCATGTCCATATAATGGATAACAAACCTCTAGTCTTAAGCAATCTCTTGCACCTAATCCACATGGCTTTACGTTTTTCTGGAGAAGTTTCTCCCAGAGTGAATTTGCATCATCATTTTTTATAAATAGTTCAAAACCATCTTCTCCCGTATATCCAGTTCTTGCTATAATCATTGGAGATTTTTTATTCCACATTAATTCGATTACGCCGTAATAAGGAAGTTCTGCATCAATACTGTCAGTAAATTCAGGAATTATTTTTTTTAAGTTAGTGGCAGCATCAGGTCCCTGAAGGGCTAAAAGCGAGTATTCTTCAGAGGCATTTATTAAGTTACATTGAGAAAAACGAGTTTCTTTTCTACATTGATTAATCCATTTCCAATCTTTTTCAATATTTCCTGCATTGACACAAATTAAAGTTTTACTATCTGAAAGTTTATAAGCAATGAGATCATCTAAAATTTTTCCTTCGTGATTAAGTAGAGGAGAGTAAAGTGCTTTACCAATGGGAATATTGAGATAATCGTTGCATAAAAGTGAGTTAACAAATCTCGCGTGGTCGCTTCCTTCAACAAAAAATTCACCCATATGTGAGACATCAAAAACTCCTGCTGAATTTCTTACAGCAAAAATTTCTTCTTTAATTGATTGATAGGATACTGGCATGTCAAAACCTGCAAATGGAACAATTGTTGCGCCAAGGGATTTATGTGTTTCAAATAGAATAGTTTTTTTTGTCATATGATGTTATTCCTTCAGAATTTGAAAATTGTTGAATGTTAACATGAAAATTCACACATACTGATTAAATTTTCCATTAAAGTTGTTACAGTCAAAGGACCAACTCCTCCTGGAACTGGAGTAATATGGGTGTTTTTGAGATCATCCATAATTAACAATGAGGGATCCACATCGCCACAAATTTTGGAATTAACTTTAGAAGTTCCCACGTCAATAACATATTGAGTTTTTTTACTGTTTAGATGATCTTTTGTGATTAGTTTTGGAGTACCAGTAGCGGAAACAATTAGGTCAGCCAATTTAGTAAGTTCCACTAAATTTTTCGTTTTACTATGGCACCATATAACGGTGGCATTTTGTTCATTTAAAAAATGAACAAGAGGTTTGCCAACGAGATTACTTCTTCCGATTACTAAGGCAAGTGAGCCTTCAAATGGAAATTTATTCCAATTTAAGAAATCTATAATTCCCCCAGGCGTACATGGGCGAATTCGGTTTTTTTTCAGATCATTATGATCATAAATTTGAGCATAATTATTCTGATGAAAACAATCGATGTCTTTTATGGGATTTATGATATCTTTGACACTACATAAATTAAGATGAAGTGCAAGTGGTAGCTGAATTAAAATGCCATTAATTGTATGATCTTTATTTTTAAGATCAATTATTTTTAAAAAATCTTCAAGGTTTATATTTTCATCTAAATGGATTAATTCAGAATCGGCTCCAATTTGTTTGGTTAATTCAATTTTTTTTTTAACATAACTAAGACTTGCAGGATTATTACCAGCTAAAATGACGCATAATTTAGGATTAATTTGTTTTTTCTTTAATTGGCTGCAACGTTCAGTTAAATTTTGAAGTTTAAATTTAACAAATTCTGAAGTTATTAAAATCATAAAATAATATTTTCTTTTGTTAAAATTTGATATTAGATAAATTTAATGTTTTTACTTTTTTGATACAACCTGTACAATTTTAGAGAGAAGTATATTAGAATGCAAAGAAAATGATTTATACTGGTCCTGTTTTTAATTTAAAAACATAAGCGTAGCACATGAAAAAATATTTATTCTCTTTAGCGATATATCTGCAAATTGCAGGTTTTTTATCAGTAACGTGGTGTTTATATTCTGGTTTATCAAAGGGAGACTATGGTAGACTTGAGTTAATTGCCTTTGTAGGTGGAGCACTTTTTTTTTATGTAGGTAATGGGATGAAAAAGTCCTCGCAATCATCCTAGTTTCATTTGATATTTCATTTGATAAAATAATTAAGAAGATTGAGATTGAGATTGAAATTATGATAATACTTGGCATAGACCCTGGAACCGTCAATCTCGGTTTTGCGTTTTTAAAAACTCATTCAACGCTTCATTCATCTCTTCATTTTTCATCGAGTGTACGTAAGATTCAATATCTTCATTCAGGAACTTTGAAATTTTCTTCGCAGATTCCCTTTGTGGAAAGACTCTTCTTTATCCAAGAAGCATTCTCAAAGGTTGTTAGTGAAATTCAACCCGACGAAGTTGCCTTTGAAGCGCCTATTTTTGTAAAAAATCCAACTGTTTTAAGCAAGCTAGCTCAAGTTCGTGGAGCATTAATGGCGACATTAGGGATGAGTTTTCAAAAAAAAATTTTTGAATATTCTCCTAATCTTGTTAAACAGACCACTACTGGATTTGGTCATGCGGATAAATTATCAGTTCAAAAATTTCTTCAATTTCAATTTCCGTCCTTTAGTGAGAATATTATTCAAAATGGTGGAAAAACCTTTTCTTCCTTTGATGAAAGTGATGCATTGCTCGTTGCTCTTTGTCATCTTTTTACCCATCATAGTTATGGGAAAATGAATAATAAAATGTTGAAAAAATCAACAAAGAAAACGGCCTCAAAAAAGAAAAATTATAACTTAGCTGAATCTCTGGGTCATCTTACTAAGAATAATTAATCTAAAATGTAGAAGAATATTTTATTTTGCAATAAAAGGATTTTTAATGATTGGCTATCTTCAAGGACAAGTTTTACACGCAAACAACGAAAAGGTTATTATATTAACAAATAGTGGGATTGGATATGAAGTACATATATCATTTTCGTTATATGAAAATAAAATCATGCCAATTGCCGATCAATCAGTAAGTGAAATTAAATGTTTTGTCTCTACAATACAACGAGAGAGTTCCGTCGATTTATATGGTTTTAAAAATTTTTTAGAAAAATATACCTTTGAACTTTTATTAATGGTTAGTGGTGTTGGCCCAAAACTTGCTTTTACTATCGTAAAAAGTTTGGGTTTTCGTGAACTACGTATGGCACTTATTTCTGAAAATTTAAAAACTCTAACGAACATTTCTGGAATTGGAACTAAAACAGCAAAACAAATTATTTTAGATTTAAAAACCAAAATGGAAAAAATTGATTTATCAACCTTAAAAAGTTCTGACATTGAGAAAAAAGAAGTTGATCTATTAGGGCAAGCAATAGACGTTAAGCAGGCGGCAATGGATTTATTATCTATCAATGATCAAAAGCTTTCCCATGAAATTGAAAATGAGGTTTTAGAAGCACTAAAAAATTTAGGATTTAAAGATGGTGATATTTTGAAAAAAATGTCTCTAATTAAAAATATTGAAACTTTAAATTCAAAACAGATTATAATGGAAATTCTTAAATATAACTAATTTAAAAATTGAATAAGGAATTTGGTGCAAAATAATTTTGAAAAAGATTTATTATTACCTGAACAGCAACAATATGAAGAACAGGGAATATATAGCGAAGACAGCTTGAGACCAAAGGATTTTTCATCCTTCATAGGGCAGAAATCCGTTGTAGAAACAGTAGATGTTATGATTAATTCTGCGCTACAAAGAAATGCAGCCTTAGATCATATTTTATTTAGTGGTCCACCGGGATTAGGAAAAACATCTTTAGCATATTTACTTGCAAGTAAATTGAATTCAAAACTTCATTTAATTTCTGGTCCTGCTCTTGAAAAAAAAGGTGATCTTGCAGCTGTGCTTGCAAACATTGCACCGCGAGATATTATTTTTATTGATGAAATTCATCGGATGCCGATTACTATTGAAGAATTACTATATTCTGCCTTAGAAGATTTTAGATTAGATATTATTTTAGGGCAGGGTCCATCAGCTCGAACAATGCAAATTCCCCTTAACCCTTTTACACTTATTGGTGCAACAACAAAATCTGGTTTACTCTCTGGACCACTAAGAGATAGATTTCAAGCCCATTTAACTTTTGATTTCTATGAACCTAAAGAGCTCATTTGTATTATTTCAAATAATGCTGAAAAATTAAAAATGAAGATCGATAATGAAGGAATGGCCAAAATTGCTTTTTGTTCTCGGGGAACTCCTAGAATTGCTCTGCGAATTTTGCGTCGTGTGCGAGATTACTATGTCGTCTATTTTGCACACTTAAAAATTGTTGATATCACAGTTGTAAATAAAGCTCTAGAGATGTTAAACATTGATGCAAATGGACTAGATAAAGGCGATCGAAAATTATTAAAAACCTTAAACGAAGTTTTTAAGGGAGGTCCTGTTGGAATTGAAGCACTAGCAGCAACCTTAGTTGAAGATAAAGATACGATTGAATCTATTTATGAGCCCTATCTTTTAAATCAAGGTTATTTAATTAGAACACCTCGGGGAAGGCAGTTGTCTGAAAAAGCAATAAAATATTTAACTACATTAAATCAAGAATAAATCTCATGATATCTCAAAGAACACTATCATCAAAAATTAAAATTACTGGGATTGGAATCCACTCTGGCCAAAGAGTGACTATGAATTTACATCCTGCCCCCCATGACCATGGGATCGTATTTCAAAGAATTGATATTGAAAATTCTCCTAAAATAAAAGTAAATGCCCAAAATGTGGGAGCTACTGAAAACAACACTGCCATTGGTTCCGGTCCAGGAGCAATTCATACAGTAGAACATTTATTGTCAGCTTTTTTAGGACTTGGAATTGATAATGTTTTTATTGATATAGATGGATTAGAAGTGCCTATTATGGATGGCTCATCAACTTCCTTTATTTTTTTATTTATGGAATCGGGACTAGTTAATTTACAAATACCAAAAAAATTCATGGTGATAAAAAAGAAAGTTCGCGTTGAAGTTGGAGACAAGTGGGCAGAAATAAACCCCTGTGATCAGCTCATTATTCATTCTTCAATTTCTTTTCCACACCCTCTTATTAAAACCCAAAATTTCCATTTTGAGTTTACCTGCCAAAATTATATTAATTTAATAAGTAGAGCGAGAACATTTGGTTTTCTTCGAGATGTAGATTATTTAAAAAGAAGAGGACTAGCGAAGGGCGGATCACTCAATAATGCAGTAGTTTTAGATGATTTTAAAGTGATGAACGAAGAAGGTCTTCGATTTACTGATGAATTTGTACGACATAAGATTTTAGATATTTTAGGTGATTTTAGTCTTCTAGGTTATGACCTTCTAGGGAAAATTACGACTTATAAGTCCGGACATAATGTTCATAATTTACTTTGTAGAAAGATACTAGAATCAGAAGAAAATTATTCCATTGAGAGTTCAGCTCAATTTAAAAAAGATCAACTAAATTGGTTTCAATTACCACATTTTCCAATGGCCAATTATATAAACGATATTTAATTGGAAATAACGATATTGTAATATGATTTTCTCTTTGTAGCATTTATTTGTTAATTATTTAGGAGTTAAAATGCGCTTGTCCAAATATGGCTGGGTTACTTATAAAGAAATCCCAAAAGAAGCTGAAATTATCTCACATCAGCTTATGTTAAGAGCTGGACTAATTCACAAAGTCTCCTCAGGTATTTATCACTACTTACCAATGGCCCATAAAGTTTTAGAAAAAATTAAAAAAATTATTAGAGAAGAAATGGACGCTATCGACGCACATGAAATTACAATGAGTGTTGTTACGCCAGCTGACCTTTGGAAAGAAACTGGAAGATGGGATGCTATGGCCGAACAAATGGCAAAATTTAAAGACAGGTCCGAAAGAGAAATGTGTTTAAGCCCTACAAATGAAGAATCCGTGACGGATATTTTTAGGAAATCCATTCAGTCATATAAACAATTGCCTCTTACTTTTTATCAAATTAATACAAAGTTTCGCGATGAAATTAGGCCACGCTTTGGAATTATGCGCGGCCGAGAATTTTGCATGAAAGATGCCTATAGTTTTCATTTAAGTAAAAAATGTTTTGATGAGTATTATGATAAAATGTATGGTGCATACGAAAAAGTTTTAAATAGACTACGTTGTAAATTTTTGATTGTTGAAGCTGATGGCGGAACAATGGCCACAAGTGATAGTAAGACTCATGAGTTTCAAATCATTGCTGATTCTGGTGAAGATACTGTTGTTTATTGTACAGAAAATGGGTACGCAGCCAATCAAGAAAAAGCAAAGACTTCTCGTCCCAATATTCCATCCAACTCAATTGTTGCACCACTATTAAAAATTGAAACTGTACTTCAATTTAAAAGTATCGAATTAGTGTCACAGCAATTAAATGTGCCAATAACAGATTGTTTAAAAGCAGTTATTTATAAAACTATTTCCAAAAATAGTGAATCACTTGCTATTTGTTTTTTACTTGGCGACGATGAAATAAATGAAATTAAATTGAAATCTGTTCTTTCAGCAGACCACTTAACTATAGCTTCTGATAAGGATTTAGATTTGTATTCTTTGCATAAAGGGTTTATTGGACCAGCAAAACTAAATATAGCAAATAAAAAATATATAGTTTTATTTGATGAACAAATAAAATCAGAAAACTTCTATGTTGTAGGGGCAAATGAAGTTAATTATCACTTCAAAAATTTTAATTTAAAAAGAGATTACATAAATACTAACGATACTAATGAAACTTCATATAGACAATGTGATCTGAGGCTTTCAAAAAATGGTGACTACACCGAAGACGGAAAATTTCCCATTGAATTAAAGCGTGGAATTGAAATTGGTCATATTTTTCAACTTGGAAAAAAATATACTGAAGCTATGAAAGTGACTGTACTTGATGAAGCTGGAAAGCCAAGTGTTCCTCTTATGGGATGTTATGGTATTGGTGCTAGTCGATTAATTGCAGCTGTGATCGAACAAAGCCATGACGATAAGGGTATCATTTGGCCACTTGAAATTGCTCCATACCAAATTTATTTTTGCCGCATTATTAAAGATTTAGATTTAAAAACTAGAGCTGATGAATGTTATCTCAATTTGAAAAAAGAAGGGTTTGAAGTTCTTTATGATGACAGAGATATTTCTCCAGGAATCATGTTTAAGGATGCAGATCTTATTGGGCTGCCCATAAGAGTTGTTTTTGGCGAGAGAGAATTTAAAGCAACCAGTCAAGTTGAAATAAAAGTTCGCGTAAATGATAAAAATGTATTTTGTTCTTTAGCTGAATTAGTTCCAACAATTAAAAATTTAATAAAAGAGAATTATATATTATGAGTGCTCATGAATTAATCCTAGGACATCATAGTATTCATCATGCATTGATTAATAAAAAACGTAATAATTTAAAATTTATTTATACAGTTGATGGTTTAAAAATATTTAAACAAAACTATCCATTTAAAAATGAAATTTTAAAAAATTGGGTTAAGGAATTTGCAGAATTATCAAATCATGATTTTCAAGTAGAGTCTCAGAAAATATTTAAAACATTAAAACATGAATATTCCAGAATACAGGGAGGAATGCTCTTACTTTCAAAAACATTACCTGATCAAACCATAGATGAATTTTTAGAAGAGCAAGAAGAACAATCTATTGGTTCAAAAAAGATCGTCATTGCATTAGATCAAGTTACAGATATTCATAATGCAGCTGCAATTTTAAGATCCTCAGCCTTTTTTAAAGTTTCCGCTTGCGTAATTGAGGGACGGGGAACCTTTGGTATAACGCCTTCTTTTACAAGAATAGCTTCTGGTGCTTTAGAATATGTAAAAATTGTAAAAGTTAATTCCTTAACATCTGCCTTAAAAAAATTAAAAGATTCACATTTTAAATTAATTGGCTTGAGTGAAGAATCTCAATCAGGACTTAACAATAAAAACTATAAAGATGCTGAAGTAGATTTATGTTTAGTTCTAGGGGCAGAAGATAAAGGGATATCTCATTCTGTTGAAAGATTACTAGATGAAAATCTGTCATTACAAAAATTTAATGATGCTCCAATTGCTTCATTAAACGTATCAGTAGCCGCCGCCTTGGCCCTTGAAAGATTAACTGGATCAATAAAGTATTAAGTTTAAAGAATTTCGCTTGATAAAGGTAAACTATTCGTTTTATAAATAAAGATCTAGTTTGTTATTTATTTTTTTAAATCTCATGCTGCTCTAGCTCAGTTGGTAGAGCTTCGGTTTTGTAAACCGACGGTCGTAGGTTCGAGTCCTATGAGCAGCTCCATTAAAAAAGATAAAAACAAAGAGTAATTAAATAATGGAGTGGTTCCCGAGTGGCTAAAGGGATCAGACTGTAAATCTGACGGCTTCGGCCTTCGATGGTTCGAATCCATCCCGCTCCACCATTATTTATTCTTTGATCATTTTAAAGTTGTTGAATTGTAACAAATTACGGCTATATTGTTTTATTGTCATGCGGGTGTAGCTCAGTTGGTAGAGCACCAGCCTTCCAAGCTGGGGGTCGAGAGTTCGAACCTCTTCGCCCGCTCCATAATAAACCAATACATATTTTTTAGTTAGGATTGCTCACGTGGCTCAGTGGTAGAGCACTTCCTTGGTAAGGAAGAGGTCACGGGTTCGATCCCCGTCGTGAGCTCCACGAAATTTAGAATCTTTGTATAAATTTATTTAGATTTAAATATAAGAACAATATAAATTATAATAACTTAATATTTATTTAATTCTTTAAAGGAGTCCCGTATGTCTAAAGAGAAATTTGATAGAAGTAAGCCCCATGTGAATATAGGAACAATCGGTCACGTGGATCATGGAAAGACAACGTTGACAGCGGCGATAACGATGGTTCTTGCAGAAAAGTTTGGTGGAACAGCAAAGAAGTACGCAGATATTGATAGTGCCCCAGAAGAGAAAGCTAGAGGTATTACAATCAATACAGCTCACGTTGAGTATCAAACAGAAAAAAGACATTATGCTCACGTAGATTGTCCAGGACACGCGGATTATGTGAAGAACATGATTACTGGAGCAGCTCAGATGGATGGAGCGATACTAGTTTGTAGTGCAGCTGATGGTCCGATGCCCCAGACGAGAGAACATATACTACTGGCAAGACAGGTTGGTGTTCCGGCGGTTGTGGTATTTTTAAATAAAGTAGACATGGTTGATGATAAAGAGTTGTTAGACCTAGTAGAGATGGAGCTAAGAGAATTGCTAAGCAGCTATCAGTTTCCAGGAGATGATATTCCTTTCGTAGCAGGAAGTGCATTGGCAGCTGTTGAAGGAAAAAATCCAGAAATAGGAAAAAATAAAATTTTTGAATTAATGGATAGAGTAGATGAATATATCCCAACTCCAGTGAGAATGCTCGATAGAGATTTTTTAATGCCAGTTGAAGATGTGTTTTCAATTTCGGGAAGAGGAACAGTGGTAACAGGAAGAATAGAAAGAGGAATAGTAAAAGTAGGAGAAGAGATAGAGATAGTTGGTATACGTGATGCACAAAAAACAATCGTAACTGGCGTAGAGATGTTTAGAAAACTTCTTGATGAAGGAAGAGCAGGAGATAACGTAGGAATACTTCTTCGAGGAACGAAAAGAGAAGACGTAGAAAGAGGACAGTGTTTAATTAAACCAGGAACAGTGAAGCCACATAAGAAATTTAGGGCCGAAGTGTACGTGTTGACGAAGGAAGAAGGTGGAAGACATACGCCGATTTTCCAAGGTTATCGTCCACAGTTTTATTTTAGAACAACAGATGTGACAGGAGAAGTGACATTGAATGCAGGTCAGGAAATGATCATGCCTGGAGATAACTCAAGCTTTGCAGTGACATTAATAGCTCCAGTAGCGATGGAGAAAGGCTTAAGGTTTGCGATAAGAGAAGGTGGCAGAACAATAGGTGCTGGTACTGTTTCTGATATTCTTGAATAGTTAGAGTTATTGTTAGACAGGGTGCATAGCTCTAATGGTTAGAGCGACTGATTCCAAATCAGTAGGTTGGGAGTTCGAGTCTCTCTGCACCCGCCATAGATAATTTAAAAAAATTGTGTTAAACGCATTGTAGAAAAAAATTTTCAATACAAATGTGCAAATAAGGATATGAAAATGACTACTCAGGTTGAGGGCCAACTAGTTCTAAAAAATGAAGAAGGCCAAAAATGGATTAATCTTTTTCTCTTTATTGTGTCATCTATTGCAGGGTTCGCTTTAAGTAAGTTTACAGATACTTTGTTAGTTTGGTTTGATCTTGAAACTAAGTTTCCAAGCTCAAAATATTGGGGATTTATCGTAGGGATAATAACTGTGATTCTAACTTGGATGTATATTGCTAAGCGAGAAGACATAATGAATTTTCTTTATTTGACTTATGATGAAATGACTAAAGTTGTTTTTACAGATAGAAATCAGGCTTTAAAGCTTTCCTTGGTTGTTATATTTTGGGTGGCAGTAATTGGCTTAATCCTAAGTTTTTTTGATATGATTGCTCAGTATTTATTGAACCTAATAATGAAAATATAGCTTGTATAAAAAAAAGTAGAACATTATGTCTGAATTAAAATCTAGTGACTCAATAACCTCCAGCAATGTGGATGAGCCAAAAAATACTGAAAATTTTAGATGGTATGTTGTACACGTTCTTAGTGGATTTGAGTATAGAGTAGTAAAGTCATTAAAAGATAGAATTGTTACTCATAAGCTTGAAGATCAGTTTGGTGAAATACTTTTACCCGAGGAAACAGTTGTCGCTAACATAAAAGGTAAAAAGAGAAATTTAAAGAAAAAATTTTTTCCAGGATATTTGCTAATTAATATGTTAATGAATGATAAAACTTGGCACTTAGTTAAAAACACTGATAAGATCACCTCCTTTGTTAGTGGTGATAAGAATAAGCCAATTCCAATTGGAATTGATGAAGCTAAGCAGTTAACTAACCAGGTTGTTGAAGGCTTTAAAAAACCAAAAAGCTCCTCTGTGTTTACTGCTGGCGATAATGTGAAGGTTATAGAAGGTCCTTTCACTACATTTGTAGGTACCGTTGACTCGGTAAATGAAAGAGGAAAAGTAAAAGTTCAACTTTCTATATTTGGTAGACCAACTCCAGTGGAGTTAGATCTTTCTCAAATTGAAAAAGCATAGTGTCAGTATTGTATTATTATCTTAAAAAGTAAGTTTGATATTAGGAGTTCGAATATATGGCTAAAAAAGTTACTGGTTTTATAAAATTACAAATTCCAGGTGGGCAAGCAAATCCTTCACCACCAATTGGTCCTGCCTTGGGTCAGAAGGGTGTTAATATAATGGAGTTTTGCAAGTCTTTCAATGCAAAAACTCAAAAGGATCTTGGAGTTACACTTCCAACAATAATTACGGTTTATTCTGATAGAAGTTTTTCATTCATTACAAAAACTCCGCCGACTACTTACCTAGTCAAAGATAAATCAAAAATTAAATCTGGTTCTCGAAAACCAGGTCATGATGTTGCTGGCACGATCTCTGAAAAAATTGTTGAGGAAGTAGCTAAACATAAAATGCCTGATCTTTCGGCAAGCACATTAACTTCTGCGAAAAGAACTGTTGAAGGATCTATCCGATCAATGGGCATGAAGTTGGACTATAAAGAATATAAAACGAAATAAATTTTTAAATTAATAAACTAATGAGCGGGAGATATCTCTAGAAGATATCGCTTGAACCGAGGAGTAAAAATGTCAAATCGTTCAAAAAAATATCTAGAAAAACTTAAAACTGCAAATTTATCTAAAGAGTATTCAATAAAAGATGCAATTGCTGAAGCCAAGAGATTGTCATTTGCAAAATTTGATGAGGGACTTGATGTTGCGTTTCGTTTAGGTGTAGATCCACGTCATGCTGATCAGATGATTAGAGGTGCGATTGTAATGCCAGGCGGTACAGGGAAAAAGGTTCGGGTTGTCGTTATTGCTTCAGGAGAAAAAATCTCTGAAGCTGAGCAAGCTGGTGCTGATTTTAGCGGTGGAGAAGATATTATCAATAAAATTGCGGGCGGTTGGCTTGATTTTGATCGAGTCATAGCAACTCCAGATATGATGGCCAAGGCTGGTAAGATTGCCAGAATATTGGGTCCAAGAGGATTGATGCCTAATCCTAAGTTAGGCACCGTAGTTACTGATGTTACGAAGGCAGTTAAAGAGCAAAAAATGGGGAAAGTTGAATATCGAACAGATAAAACTGGTATTGTGCATGCAACTTTTGGTAAAAAATCATTTTCTGATGATGCACTTTTTGAAAACCTGAAGGCCATTACAAGTGCTATTATTAAAGCAAAACCAATCAGTGCAAAAGGAACATATTTAAAGTCAATGACCTTGAGTACTTCCATGGGGATTGGTGTTAAGGTTGATGCCTTAGAAGCTGTTTCACTAGGATAAAGAATTAATTAATATCGAAATTAAAGATAAGGCATAAAGTTGAGGTTGAAGAAAGCAGGTTAAATTTTACTATCGTGTAGAGTTTTATAAATCCAGCCGAAATCTCCCTCCAGATATAATAACTAAAAATAAGGAGGTTACTAAATGTTAACTCGCGAAGAAAAGTCCGAGATAATTGAAAACGTTGCAGTTAATATAAAAAAATCTGATGCAATTTTTTTAACAAATCTAGTTGGTTTAACAGCAAATGATTCTGTTGATCTTCGTAAGAAAGTACGTGCAGCAAATGGACACATTTGTGTGACTAAAAATACTTTTTTTAAAAGAGCTTCAACTGGAACTTACGCTGAAAAATTGTGCTCAAATTTAACAGGAACAAATGCACTCGCATTTTCTTTTTCTGATCCTGCTGCAGTAGCAAAAGTTTTAAATGATTTTAAAAAGCAAAATGAGCTTGTTGCAATTAAAGGTGGATATCTTGGTGAGAAAGAAATTTCTTCTAAAGAAATAGAATTTTTAGCCAATCTACCTTCGAGAGACCAAATGCTTGGAACGTTGCTTGCAACATTTAATGCGCCAGTTTCTGCATTTGCACGGTTGCTTTTTGCAATTAAAGAACAGAAAGAAGCTGAAGGAGTCGCTGCTGTTTAGTTAGGTAATAGAACAGTTAATAAATTATTCAACATATAATTAATAAATTATTTTTTTAAAATTAAGGAGTTTTATGAACAATGAACAACTAATTGAGTATATTTCTAAAATGTCAGTAATGGATTTAGCAAATCTTGTAAAAGAACTTGAGACTAAATTTGGAGTTTCTGCTGCCCCAGTTGCTGTTGCTGGAGCTGGTCCTGCTGCAGCTGCAGTAGAGGAAAAAACTGAATTTACAGTTGTTTTAACTGATGGTGGTGCAAGTAAAATTAACGTTATTAAGGAAGTTAGAGCGATAACTGGGCTTGGCTTGAAAGAAGCTAAAGATTTAGTTGAAGCTGCACCAAAACCAGTTAAGGAAGGCGTTTCTAAAGCTGATGCAGAAGCTATGAAAAAGAAATTAGAAGCAGCTGGTGCAAAAGTAGAGCTAAAATAATTTGTTTATTTTGATATATTTTTCTACGGTCTAATCTTTGAAAATGAAATTTAAAGGTTAGGCCTTTTCGCATTTGTGAAACTATTAACATACTTTGATTATGTATTACAGGAGTTATAGATGAAACAGCTCTTTGGACGCAATGAGTGGCATAGAAGAACTTTTAAGAAATGTGATGTTTCCTTGGTCCCTCCTAGTTTAATGAAGTTACAGATTGGATCCTATGAGGATTTTTTGCAGCAGTATATTCCTCCAGCTAAAAGAGAAATGAAGGGATTGCAAGCTGTTTTTAAGTCTGTTTTTCCTATTTTTGATTTCAATAAGACATTATCCCTTGAATTTGAAAATTATTCTTTAGAAGAGCCTAAATATACTGTTAAAGAGTGTCGTGCCAGAGGAATGTCATACGAGGCACCTTTAAAAGTTACTGTGAAATTAGTATTTTTTGAGCCAAATGAAAATGAAGATGAAGAGAAAGTAATTTCTTCAATAAAAGAGCAAGAAATATATCTTGGTAATATACCTTTGATGGCTCCCACAGGGTCATTTGTTTTTAACGGAACAGAAAGAGTTATTGTTTCACAATTACATAGGTCGCCAGGAATTATTTTTGAGCACGATCAAGGTAAGAAACACTCAAGTGGAAAGTTATTATATTCAGCAAGAATAATTCCTCATAGAGGTTCCTGGCTTGATTTTGAATTTGACCATAAAAATATTTTATACGCTAGGATCGATAGAAAACGTAAGTTGCATGCAACTGTTGTATTAAAAGCAATGGGATATTCCGATGAGCAATTGCTTGATATTTTTTATGAAAAAGAATTAATTCATTTCGTTGGTGAAAATCACGATAGATTTGAAAGTGAATTAGATTTTGAATTATTAATTGGTTCGCGTTCTTTAACTGATATTTTAGATCCAGAAACTGGAAAGGTGATTCTAAAAGAAGGTAAAAAGATTAATCGACAAACAGTTAAAAAATTAACGGAAAGTAATTTAAAACGACTTCCTTTAACAATGGATCAGGTCGTAGGAAAGGTTTCTGCCAAAGATGTTTACAATGAAAGTACTGGTGAAGTAGTTCTCTCAGCAAATGAAGCCTTAACTTCCGATAAAATTCGCGAACTTCGCGATTTGGGTTTGAAAGCAATTACTACACTTTACATAGATAATTTTAACTTTGGTGACCAAATCAGAAATACGCTTTTGCTAGATAAAACTTCTTCTACAGAGGAAGCTTTGTTGAAAATTTTTGAGAGGTTGCGTCCTGGTGAACCTCCTACAATTGAAGGAGCAGAACAATTATTTGAGGGACTTTTTTTTAATGCAACTAAATACGATCTTTCAAAAGTTGGTCGTATGAAAATTAATTATAAATTTGGAATGAATGTTTCTGTAAATAAAACAATTCTTACCAAAGAAGATATTATCATGACCGTTAAATATTTAGTCGAACTAAATAATGGTCGAGGTAATGTTGATGATATTGACCACCTTGGAAATAGAAGAGTAAGAGCTGTTGGTGAGCTTTTAGAAAATCAATTCAGAGTTGGTTTAGTTCGAATGGAAAGATCAGTTAAAGAAAGAATGGCCATTCAAGAACATGAAACGATGATGCCACATGATTTGATAAATCAGAAACCAGTTGCTGCATCTATAAAAGAATTTTTTGGAACTTCTCAGTTATCACAATTTATGGATCAGACAAATCCATTGTCAGAAGTAACTCATAAACGAAGATTATCTGCTCTTGGGCCTGGTGGTTTGACTAGAGAGAGAGCTGGTTTTGAGGTAAGAGACGTTCACTCTACTCACTATGGAAGAATGTGCCCTGTGGAAACTCCTGAGGGACCAAATATTGGATTGATTACATCCTTAGCAACTTTTGCAAGAGTTTCAGAATATGGTTTTATTGAGACTCCTTATCGCATAGTTTCAGAAGGTGGTGTGTTAAGCGAAAATGCAAGATATTTTTCAGCTTTTGAGGAAGAAGGAAAAATTATAGCGCAAAATGATATTGATTCAATTGTTAAGGGTAAAATTGTTGGAAATCTTGTACCTGCTAGAAAAAAAGGTGAACTTGCCTTAGTGGATGCTGCTGAAGTTGAGTTAATGGACGTTGCACCTTCCCAGATGATTTCTGTTGCAACATCTTTGATTCCATTTTTAGAGCACGATGATGCAAACAGGGCATTAATGGGTTCTAACATGATGAGACAAGCAGTGCCTGTTGTTAGAACTGATGCACCAATTGTTGGAACAGGGGAAGAAGGCTTAATCGCAAGAGATTCTGGTGCAATTATTGTTGCTAAGAGATCTGGTAACGTTATTTTTGTTGATGCCAATAGAATCGTCGTTCAAAGAGATAATTTTAAAGATTCTGAGACCGGTGTTGATATTTATAAATTGATAAAATACCAGAGATCGAACCAAAATACGTGTAACAATCAAAAAGTACTTGTTAAAGAAGGGGACTATGTTCACGAAGGTGAAGTGATTGCAGATGGTCCAGGTACTCACTTAGGTGATCTAGCTCTAGGGCAAAACGTGTTAGTAGCATTTATGCCTTGGGGGGGATACAACTATGAGGATTCGATTTTAATTTCAGAAAATATTATTGCAAAAGATATTTTTACTTCAATTCATATCGAGAGTCTTGAGCTTGAAGCTAGAGATACAAAGCTTGGCAAAGAAGAGATAACTCGCGATATTCCAAATATTTCAGAGGAATCACTAAAAGATCTTGATGAAGCAGGTATTATTAGAATAGGTGCACAGGTTAAGCCTGGCGACGTTCTTGTTGGCAAGATTACACCGAAAGGTGAAACCCAGCTATCACCCGAAGAGAAGCTTTTGAAGGCTATTTTTGGAGATAAGGCCGGCGATGTGAAAGACACTTCTCTTAGAGCCCCATCTTCTGTTCGTGGAACAGTAATTGATGTGCATGTATTTAATAGAGAGGGTGTTGAGCCTGACTTAAGAACAAAATCAATTATTGAAAAAGAGACATTATTAATTAGACGTGATGAAAGAATTGAAATTAATGCAATTCATCGTGCTTCAATTAAAAAAATTGCATCAATGTTAAAGGGAAATAAGACAACAGATCGGTTAGTTTCAGAGGATGGCACAACTGAACTGTTACCTAAAAATACTGAAGTTACAGAGGAAGTATTAGCTTCACTTCCATTTGATTTATTGGGCTTTATCCCACTAAAAGCAGATGTAGAAGAAACTCTAGGAAGTTATTTCGCCGATGTTCGAAATGAAATTAATAAAGTTAGGGCAAAAGCTAATGATGAGATTTCAAAACTTCATAAAGGCGATGAGTTATTACCTGGTGTTATTAAAAAAGTTGTTGTTTATGTTGCAATTAAGCGAAAGCTACAAGCTGGTGATAAAATGGCAGGGAGACATGGTAATAAAGGGGTAATTTCAAGAGTGATTCCTGTAGAAGATATGCCTTTTTTAGCAGATGGAACTCCTGTTGAAATAGTTTTAAATCCTCTAGGCGTTCCTTCACGTATGAATATTGGACAGCTATTTGAGTTGCACTTGGGCTGGGCTGGTCGCGGCTTAGGCGAAAAAATAAAACATACGATGGAAAAATATAAAGATTTAGCTAGATTAAAAGATTTGATATCAAAAATCTATAAAACCCAAGACATGAATGATTGGCTAAAAAAAGCATCAGAAGATGATGTTTTAAATTTAGCAAATAATTTATCTACAGGTATAAGATTTTCTACACCAGTATTTGATGGTGCATCAGAGAAAGATATTGAAGATATGCTTGAGCTTGCTGATTTGGATAAAAGTGGAAAAACAACATTATTTGACGGAGTTTCTGGAGAAGCATTTTCTGAGGAAGTAACTGTTGGAACAATGTATATGTTAAAGCTTCATCACCTGGTGGATGAAAAAATTCACGCTAGATCAACTGGTCCATACTCACTTGTTACTCAGCAACCGCTTGGTGGTAAGGCTCAATTCGGAGGACAAAGACTTGGAGAGATGGAAGTTTGGGCTCTTGAAGCATATGGTGCAGCTTACACATTACAAGAATTTCTTACGGTGAAATCTGATGATGTTGTTGGTCGAACAAGAATGTATGAATCAATAGTTAAAGGTGAAAAAGTGCTGGAACCTGGGTTGCCAGAATCTTTTAACGTTTTAATTAGAGAACTGCAGGCATTAGCTTTGGATGTTAGATTGGAAGAGTCAAATCTAGATACAAGTATTGTTTGAAAATGATTTGAATTTTAGAGTTTAGTGAATCAATTAATTAATTAGTTTTGGGAGTATACATGAAGGATTTGTTAAATTTTTTTGATAAACCGAAAGACCCTGTAAGTATTGAGGCTGTCTCAATAATGATTGCATCTCCAGATACAATAAGGGAGTGGTCTTATGGTGAAGTAAAAAAGCCTGAAACGATTAATTATAGAACGTTTAAACCTGAAAGAGATGGTTTGTTTTGTGCAAAAATTTTTGGTCCAATCAAGGATTATGAATGTATTTGCGGAAAATATAAGAGAATGAAACATAGAGGTGTTGTCTGTGAAAAATGTGGAGTAGAGGTAACGCTTTCCAAAGTTAGAAGAGAAAGAATGGGGCACATTGAGTTGGCGACTCCTGTAGCACATATTTGGTTTCTTCGTTCTTTGCCTTCAAGGATTGGGAGCTTGCTTGATTTATCGTTAAAAGACCTTGAGAAAGTTTTGTATAATGAGGCATTTATTGTTACAGAATCAGCTTCAAATGGTCAGGAAGGTGGACTACAAGTTGGTTCAATTCAAACAGAGCAAAAATATTATGAACTCAAAGAAGCAGGAGTTAAGTTTAAAGCAGGAATGGGTGGTGAGACTTTAAAAGAACTTTTGGGTAAAATTGATGTTGATTTGCTAAACAAGGAACTGCGAAGAGAATTAAAAGAAGTAACAACTGATCTTGCTAGATCAAAGGTAATTAAGCGCTTAAAAGCCGTGGAATCCATTATGAAATCTTCCAATAAACCTGCTTGGTTTATGATGGATGTTATTCCAGTTTTACCTCCAGATCTTAGACCTTTGGTCCCACTAGAGGCTGGTAGATTTGCAACTTCAGATTTAAATGATCTTTATAGAAGGGTTATTAATAGAAATAATAGATTAAAAAGACTGAAAGAATTAAATGCACCTGAAATTATTATTAGAAATGAAAAAAGAATGCTTCAGGAGGCAGTCGATGCACTTTTTGATAATGGACGTAGAGGAAAAGTTTTTACAGGCGCAAATAAACGTCCATTACGATCGCTTTCAGATATGCTCAAAGGGAAACAGGGTCGGTTTAGACAAAATCTTTTAGGTAAGCGAGTTGATTATTCTGGTCGTTCTGTGATTGTTGTTGGTCCTAATTTGAGATTGCATCAATGTGGATTGCCTAAGTTAATGGCTTTAGAATTATTTAAACCTTTTATTTATAATAAATTAATTGAGAAAGGCCATTGCACTACCATTAAAATTGCAAAAAAAATGGTTGATAATCAGAGGCAAGAAGTTTGGGATATTCTTGAAGATGTTGTAAGGGAACATCCAGTACTTTTAAATAGAGCACCAACTTTGCATAGGCTTGGTATTCAGGCTTTTGAGCCAATATTGATAGAGGGAAAAGCGATTCAGTTACACCCTTTAGTGTGTGCTGCTTTTAACGCAGATTTTGATGGTGACCAGATGGCTGTACACGTGCCATTGTCGATTGAGGCTCAAGTTGAGGCACGTATTCTTGCAATGTCTACAAATAATATTTTATCTCCTAAAGATGGTACTCCGATTGTTGTTCCGTCACAGGACATTGTATTAGGTATGTATTACATGACAAGAATTAGGCCATTTGCTCGTGGATATAGTAAAAGCTTTGCCTCTAAGGAAGAGGCTCAATTTGCCTATGAAACGAATAATCTACATTTACAGGCTCCTGTAAAAATCAGAGTGAATGGTGTTCTTAAGGAAACAACAGTTGGAAGAACTTTTGTCTTTGACATTCTTCCCAAGTGTTTGGCTTTTGATGATATAAATAAAATTTTGAACAAAAAAGAATTAGCGAAGTTAATAGATAAAGCCTATCGAAAAGGTTCTGAGAAAGAGACTGTTATTTTTGCAGATTCTATAATGAGATTAGGTTATGAGTTTGCAACGAAAGCAGGTATTTCAATAAATATTAAAGACATGGTTATTCCTGGAGATAAAACTAAAATTATTAATGCTTCGCAGAAGGAAGTTGATACTATTACAAATGAGTATAACGAAGGTTCTATTACGAACGGAGAAAGATATAATAAAATTATTGATGTATGGGCGCAAACAAACGAACGATTATCTAAAGTGATGATTGAAAATTTATCATCACAGGAATTTACTGGAACTAAAGGTGAGACAACTAAAGCACCATCATTTAATTCGATTTTTATGATGGCAGATTCAGGAGCCAGAGGTTCTACCGTTCAAATTAGACAATTAGCTGGTATGAGAGGGTTAATGGCTAAACCTTCAGGTGAGATTATTGAAACACCAATCACCTCAAACTTCAGAGAGGGTTTGTCAGTTTTAGAGTACTTTGCATCATCCCACGGCGCAAGAAAGGGCTTAGCTGATACTGCTTTAAAAACTGCCAATTCTGGATATCTTACTAGACGTTTAGTTGATGTTGCTCAAGATGGTATAATACGACAAATTGATTGTGCTACAGATGATGGAATAATTTTAAATTCTAGAATTGAGGGTGGAGAAATAGTTGAGCACGTTTCAAAAAGAGCCCTAGGAAGAGTTTTACTTGATGGCATTTGGGCAAAAGACGGAAAGATCTTACTTACAAAAAATCATTTAATTACTGAGAAAGATGTTACTAAAATTGAAGATGAAGATGTCGATCAAATTAAAGTGAGAAGTGTATTAACCTGTAAAGAAAAATATGGTTTTTGTTCATTGTGTTTTGGACGAGATTTAGCACGTGGTCAGCTCGTAAGCTTAGGCGAAACAGTAGGCGTTATCGCAGCTCAATCAATTGGTGAGCCTGGAACACAATTAACGATGCGAACATTTCACGTTGGTGGTACTGCCAGCGCTGGAACACAAGTAAATAAAATGGAAGCTAAAACAAGGGGTGTAATTTCACTTGATAATTTAAAGGTTGTAGAGAGAGAAGATGGCCGATTTATTATCATGAACAAGACTGGTGAAGTAGTTATTAAAACAGATTCAGGGCTTGAAAAAGAAAGATATCCTGCAATCTATGGTGGAACACTTTTTTTTAAAAATGGTGATACTATAAATGTAGGTGAAAAAATTTTAGAATGGGATCCATTTTCTGTTCCTTTGCTTTCTGAAGTTTCAGGTAAAATATCTTATCAAGACTTGATTGTAGGTACGACAATTTCTGAGCAAGTGGACTCAGTTACTGGTTTATCCCATAAAGTAGTTATTGATACTAAAGATACAAATAAACAACCACGAGTTGTAGTTCTAGATGCTAATGGTGCCCCATGTATTGTTCCTGGGACTAAAAGATCTGCAATTTATAGATTACCTGTAGGATCAAATATTGTTGTAAATGAGGGTGATGTAATTAAAGCTGGAGATGTAATTTCTAAAGTTCAGAGGGAAACAACAAAAACTAAAGATATAACTGGAGGATTACCAAGAGTTGCTGAGCTTTTTGAGGCTAGGAAGCCAGGTAATGCTGCGCAAATTTCAGATATTGCTGGAACGGTTCAGTTTGGATCTGAGGTTCGTGGAGCAAGAAAGATAATAATTAAGCCTGACGATGAGACACTTGAGCCTTTAGTTTACACAGTTCCAAAAGGTAGATATGTAGTTGTTAATGAGGGTGATTATGTCCGACCAGGTGATCAGATTATGGATGGACCAACGAACCCACATGATATCCTTCGTGTTTTAGGCGATAAAGTCCTTGCTCGTTATATTGTTGATGAAATTCAGGCTGTATATAAGCTACAGGGTGTTGATATTGATGATAAGCACATCGAAGTAATTGTAAGCCAAATGTTGAAAAAGGTTGAGATAACAAATCCTGGTGATTCTCTTCTTGTAATTGGTGATTCAATTAGCAAGCACGAGTTGTCTTCAGTTAATGCAGATTTATTAGCAAGAAATTTAGAAGTCGCTAGCTGCAAACCACTCCTTTTGGGAATTACAAAAGCTTCTTTAACTACAGAATCATTTATTTCAGCAGCATCGTTTCAAGAAACTACGAAGGTGCTTACTCAGGCTACTCTTGAAGGGAAAAAAGACGAGCTCAGAGGTTTAAAAGAAAATGTGATAATGGGACGTCTCATCCCTGCTGGTTCTGGGGTGCCAAAATATAGAGAGTTGGAGGCAAAGCCTGTTAAGTCTGAATCAGAGTTAACTGCAAGCTTTTCTTTATAAGAGTGTTTTATGATAACAAATAAGAAAGTCATCATTTCTTGATTGAAATGCTGACTTGTTTAATATAATTAGAATAGTTGATTTATTTTAGTAGAATTATTTAAGGAGCTACGATGCCTACGATTAATCAGTTGGTAAGACAGGGGAGATTTAATAAAGGAAGCAAGACAAAGTCACCTGCACTAAAAGGATGTCCTCAAAGAAGAGGAGTTTGTACAAGAGTTTTTACTACGACTCCTAAAAAGCCAAATTCAGCCATGAGAAAAGTGTGTAGGGTAAAATTAACAAGTGGTTATGAAATCACGTCTTACATTGGTGGCGAAGGGCATAATTTACAAGAGCACTCAATTGTCTTAGTTCGTGGTGGAAGAGTAAAAGATCTACCCGGTGTTCGATACCATACAGTTAGAGGTTCGCTTGACGCTTCTGGTGTTGAAAAGAGAAGACAAAGTAGATCAAAATATGGTGCTAAAAGACCAAAAAAATAGAAAAAATATTAAATTTAGGTAGGAGAAGATAGTATGAGTAGAAAACATAGCGCTGTACAAAGAGACGTTTTGCCTGATCCACGTTTCAGCGACATAACGGTAACAAAATTTATAAATAGTTTAATGATTCAAGGGAAAAAATCAACTGCCGAAAAAATTTTTTACGGTGCGCTAAAAGCTGTAGAATTAAAAATGAATGAAGATGGGTTAAAAGTATTCAAGAAAGCACTCGGCAATGTTAAGCCTTCTGTTGAAGTTAAGTCTAGAAGAATTGGTGGAGCTACTTATCAAGTTCCAATAGAAGTTAAATTAAACAGAAAACAATCCCTCGCTATTAGATGGATTAGAGATAATGCAGTGATTCGATCTGGTACGACTATGGTTGAAAAGCTAGCCGAAGAATTAATTGATGCTGCCAACAATCGTGGCGGCGCAATTAAAAAGAAAGAAGATGTATACAAAATGGCTGAAGCTAACAGAGCCTTTGCGCATCTTAAGTGGTAGTATTTTTTTATATTTAAAAATGTCTGGCTTGCAAACTGATTCTAGTTTTTAAGCGGGACATTTTTTAGTTCACTTATCAATATCTTAAAATAACAAATTAATTAGATTCTATATATGCATTACTAATCTAAAGTTATCTTCATGAATAAAGACATATCATTATTTCGTAATATCGGTATTATTGCACACATTGATGCAGGTAAAACAACAACTACTGAACGAATTTTATTTTATACAGGCGTTAATTATAAAATTGGAGAGGTACATGAAGGTACCGCTACTATGGATTGGATGCTCCAAGAGCAAGAGAGAGGAATTACGATCACTTCTGCGGCAACGTCCTGTAATTGGAATGGTTGCATTATTAACATCATTGATACTCCCGGACATGTGGATTTTACAATTGAAGTTGAAAGATCACTAAGAGTTCTTGATGGATCTGTTGCAGTTTTTTGTGCTGTTGCAGGTGTTCAGCCACAGACAGAAACAGTCTGGAGACAAGCCGATCATTACCAGGTTCCTAGAGTGGCTTTCATCAACAAGATGGATAGGGTAGGATCAAATTATACTAATGTAGTTAGTGACATAAAGAAAAAATTTGGAATACAACCTTTAGTTTTGCAAATTCCTGTAGGAGAGGAAAGTGGATTTAGAGGGTTAATTGATATTTTAAGTTTTAAAAAATATATCTGGAAAGAATCTTCATTGAGCAAAGAAATGATTGATGAAGAACTAACTGAACTTGAAAATATTTCAGTAATCGCCAAGAGAGAAGATTTAATAAGCATACTTTCCGAGCATGATGATGAAATCCTTAGCCAATATGTTGCGGGAATTGAAATCAGCAGTGATTTAATTAAAAATTCAATTCGCAAGTTAACTTTAGACCGTAAAATCGTTCCAGTAGTTCTAGGTTCTGCGTTTAAAAATACTGGCGTACAATTATTGCTTGACGCAATTTGTAATTACTTACCTTCCCCCGTAGACAGAGGCAAAGTTACTGGATTTAAATCTCAAAACATCTCAGGTGATGAAAGTGAATCAAGTAAAGAAATTTTTAGATTACCAACTTTAAGCTTAGATTCTTTTGCCGGTTATGCTTTTAAAATTTATTTTGATATTCATGTCGGCCAATTAACTTTTGTGAGGATATATTCAGGTATTTTGAATGTTGGTGATACAATCGTAAATTCAAATAAAGGTAAGAAAGAAAAAATTTTAAAAATTTTTAGATTACATGCTAATAAGCGTGTTGAAATAGCAAACGCAGGAGCAGGAGATATCGTTGCAGTTGCTGGACTTAAGGATACGGCTACTGGAGAGTCATTGTGTGATTCAAAAAATTTGATTGTATTTGATCTTATGAAATTTCCAGAGTCAGTGATTTCTATTGCTGTTGAACCAAAAACCTCCGGCGATGAAGCAAAGCTCCCTGAGGCACTCAGATGCTTGAAATTAGAAGACCCAACTTTTAGGAGCGAGTTAAATAAACAGACTGGTCAATTGTTACTTTTTGGTATGGGGGAACTACATTTAGAAATCATTTTAGATAGGCTTTTAAGAGAGTATAAGGTGCATCTAAACTCTGGGCGTCCACAAGTTGCTTATAGAGAAACCATCTCAAGTGCTACCAGCTTGGACTTTAAATACGAAAATGATTTTTTAGGAAATTACTATCCAATTTCAGTGAGCTTGGCCGTCGAACCAATTAGCGGTTCATTTTCAAATGACGAATCCAGTAAGTTAATAAATTTTGATAAATCAATTTTAAAAAATCAAAGAATTAAAACTAATGAGAATCTAATTTGTGAAGCTTTTAGGAGTTCAGCGCAATCTGGAGTTATGGCAGGATTTCCCTTGGACATGCTAAAATTAAGTCTAAATTTTATAGAGATACCTGATCAAGATTTAAATATAGTTGCGATTAGAAATGCTTTTTCGGTTTCAATAAGAGAGTTGTTATTGAAATCAATACCTGTGCTTGCAGAGCCTTTATTTAAACTCAGTCTTTCAGTGCCTGGAAACTTTTCGGGAGAAATCATTGCAGATTTAAATTCAAAAAAAGCAAAGATTTTAAATTTATTACTTGGAGAGGATTTGTATCAGTATATTATCGCGGAGGTTTCTTTAAAACAGATTATTGGTTATTCAACAGTTTTACGTTCTAAGTCTCAAGGCAGAGCAACGATGAGCATGGAGTTTAGTCATTACAATAGGCTTGATCTTGTGAGCACAAAAGAAAGTTTAAAAGAATTTGGTATTTTTATTGCATAGAGAATTAATTTGGATTAACATAGCCGATCTGAGCCCACATTCTAAATGAAAAATTGAAAGAATTGTTATGATATTAGGAGTCCCGTATGTCTAAAGAGAAATTTGATAGAAGTAAGCCCCATGTGAATATAGGAAC